>Ga0209211_10004893_pt1 | contig 20428 bp, 14 predicted proteins | sample RifGroA2_FD_183992 | JGI IMG/M metagenome (GOLD analysis project Ga0209211, IMG submission 183992) | Groundwater microbial communities from Rifle, Colorado, USA - Groundwater A2 (SPAdes) (version 2) | ecosystem: Environmental > Aquatic > Deep subsurface > Groundwater | place: Rifle, Colorado...
AGAGATTGATAAAAAACTATCGCGTATCTAATTTTTTAATATTTGATAGATTAATTGTTAGAATCCTAGGTTTTTTATTTGAAAAATCGAAAGGGCTCATCATTAGATTTTTAAATGAGGTATCACGCCCTGTTAGAAATACCTCCTGTGGATATCTTATTTATACATTTTACTGCACGACTTTTGAGCAAAAATTTCTAACAGGGTCAACCCCGCCACAATCGTGACCTGTTGATAACTTTCCGGAACACTCATTTAACACCGTTTTTATAGTATAAAGCAATATTATGACTAGGTCAAGCTTTTGCGATCGGCGACTGTTACGCGCTGTAGAGACGCGATTAATCGCGTCTCTATCATGTTTTCTCAAAATTTATTTTGTCATTCCTTCTCTCAATTTGCGCAAAATCAAAGCCGCTTCATCTCGTCCACCCAGACCAAAGGCCAAGCCTCCGGCTAGTGAGAACATTGCGACAATTCCTACGAAAATTGTGTTCACCAGCGACGAGGCAATTCCCAGTTGCAAAAGTGCCGCCAAAACTCCAAAAATGATGATTGCCCATTTGGCAACTCCGGCCAGCATCGTAGCTGACATCACGCCAGCGGCGCGAGTGCTACCTTTCACAATGCTATACACAAAATTACCTACAATCACCACCACCGTCATAATAATCACTGACGCCAAAACATTTGGCAGATACAGCAAAATACTATTTATGAAAGCGGTGACTTGTTTCAATTGCAGAATGTCTGTAGCTGCCATCAAAAAAACCAAGATTAAAAACCATTTGACCAAACCACCGAAAAATTCAGCAATGTTGAGACTAATGCCCATTTCAGAAAGCTTTTGCCCCCAACCAATTTTTTGCAAGACATTATCCACTTTCATAGTTTTTACAATTTTCTCCACAACCTTGCCTAGAGCTATGGCCACAATCCAACCTGCTACAAAAATCAACAAGGCGCCAATAATTGCCGGCAGGAAAAATGCAAAAGATTCCCACACACCCAAAAGCGACATCGTAATCGCTTCTCCCCAAGTTTGAACTCCATTCATAATTATCACCTGCCTTTCTAGTTATTTTAATTATACCATCATTATTCAAACCACATAAATCGGATAGGCTTTCACGTCGCTGGTATCTATATTTGTTTTCAGGCAAGCAAAAACCACATCTACTTCCGGATATGTTTTTTGAAAACTCGCAATAGAATTTGAGTGTGAATTTTTGAGCGTGCTTTTGACTTCCAGCGCCAGCATCTTTTGATTTTCCAATTGCAACACAAAATCCATTTCGTTTTTTTTCTTGTCGCGCCAAAAATTGAAAACATAACCGCCTTTGACGAGTTGCATGAAAACAGCATTTTCCAGCAGTTGCCCGGCATCAACCCGATCTTCCAGTTTTCGAAAGTCATCAATAATGATATTTCGCAGACCGGAGTCAAAAAAATATACTTTCGGGTTTTTCACGATTTCCGTCCGTTTGTTTTGATAATACGGCTTTACCAAATTGCAAATAAAAGTTTTCTCCAAAAAATTGAGATATTTTTTCAAGGTCGGGTAGGAAAACTCGGAAATCTTTCCCAATTCTCCATACTCAATCAGGTTTCCAATCTGCAACGCCAAAACCTTGATCAATTTTTCCAGCTTATAATCATCAATCAATCCCAAAATATCCCGGACTTCCCGCAAAAAATAGGTATTGTAAATGTTTTTCAGGACTTCCTTTTTCTCTTCGCTGTCACTGGACAATACGACGCGAGGATAACCACCAAAAAGAGCATACTCCTGATAATATTGTTTCAATTTATTATCAGCATCTTGACCCGCTTTTGAAATTGCTAAAAGCTTGAAAATAGCCTGCTCATTTTGCAAGATACTTCCATAGGCTTTGTCTTTGAAACTCAGAAATTCCGCAAAATCAAGCGGTTGCAATTGAAAAACAAAAATCCTGCCCACCAAAAATTTCAGAGCATTGACAGTCAAATCAATGGCGGAAGATCCGGAAATGAAAATCTTGATCTTCTGCGTATCGAAAATATATTTCAATTTTTTGCCGCCCTGCTTAGCATATTGGAATTCATCAATGAACAGATATTTTTTATCTTTCATATATAGCGCGATGAAGTCGTCAATGTTTTTATTGAACATATTCAAAGCGGCTCGATCCTCGAAATTGACCCGGGCGACCTGAGTCAGCTTATCCAAGACATTATTCAGCATCGTGGATTTTCCGCATTGACGCGGTCCGACCACGGCGATTATTTCCGGGGAATCCAGATACTTGCGAATCTTACCCTCTAATTTGCGCTTAATATACATATTATTCAGCTCTTGATACTATAATTTAACTATATTTCAATTATAGTTCAAGCTAGAATTAAAGTCAAATGCATTCTTTGAAGTTCAGCTCTGGGATATCCCAGAGTTGAACTCTAGGATCTACAAATTGAATCTATTTAACAATCAACCAATTGAAATTGACATCTTTGTCCAGCACCGAACCATCCAATTCCACTTTGAAACTGTCAGCGTCATTGATTTTATCATAATCAACATACAGATTGCGACCGGAAAGTTTGCCGGTCGGAGTTATATATATTTTAGCGTTTTTGTTTGCTTCCGGGGTTGCTATCATCACTTCAGTTTCACCACTCGGCAAAATTCCCTTGCCGGATGTTTTGCCATTTTCCAATTTCAATGTTTGCGCCTCAATGTCCGTTGCTTCCAATTTTCCGGTCAGGTTGATACTCTCGGCGGTAAACTTGCCCAAAATAGAAATGTCACCTGCATTATTATTGTCATTATTCAAACCAAGCAACTGTTTCAAATAGGAAATATCTTCAGTGTTAGCACTGATTTGAGCAATATCAACTGGAGTGGCAATTTGGGATCGCAGTTCATCCATTTGGGATTGCAAAGTTATGGCCAAGTTTTCCAAGTTGGTGATTTTTTGACCGGACAGAGTCAACTGATTGGTGAGATCGGTTATCTGCGAAGTAGCATCAGTCATTTGTTGGTTTAGCGAAGTTTGTGCTTGGCTGATCATATTGTCGACTTTGTCTTGCACGCCCATATCAGCGATGTTTTGCGTCACTTGCTGTTCCACATTTTCCACCGTCAATGATTGGTTTCTTCTGGAGATCAAGATTTGAATATTTCCCTTGTCGGCTGAAAAATTTTGCATCGCCAAGCCGACCGTGGATTCGCCAGCATTAGCCTTGCGCAAGTGGCCGGCGCTGGCAGATCCGGTCAGACTGTCGCCGATTTGAATGGCGCCGTTTTCCGTGGAAACCTTGCCTGAAATTTGTCCCATCATCGCGATGATTTTGTAGTGCGGATCCTTGTCGCGACCGTCCGCATTGTTTCCGACAATCGACGGGTGACTGGAAACCACGCCCATAATATTGTTGTCGCCAGAACGGGCGCAACGCTTGACGGCATTTGGCATTGTCACATCCACACAAACGGCTTCGCCGGGAGCCAGATTGGTGTCGTTGGTATAGAAATATTCGGCGTAGTCGGCGCCTGTGCCGATGTAGGCTTCGGCAAAAACCGCGCCATCGGCTCGAACACGAAAAATCATATCGTCATCGGAAACCACATCACTTTTGATTTCCAAAACATTTTCCGCAGCATCTGCCAGGACAAAATTAGAGTTGATTCCAAATGAAGTGACACTCGTGTTGTGAGCGAAAATTCCCCCGAAAAAAACTTTCGCTTTGGCGTGTAAATTGTTCTTGATATCTTGCAAATAGTTTTTTTCTGCTTGCTCGCTCAACTTTTCACCGCTTTCCGCATCCAGCAAATGTCCCGCCACGAAATTGTGCGTGCCTTCCACTTCGATGTCAAAAACTTGTTCCGATCCGACCTTTCTGATGTCCACAATTTCATCCCAAGCGACATCTCCTTGCCCGTTTTCAAGCAGATTGTTGCCAGCTGATTCACTGCCGTAGGCGGCCAGCACTCGCGCTTTGGGCACGGCGATTTTCATGCCACGGCTAAGCTCGGAAACTTTGCGCCATTTCATTTGATTTTTTTCAGCTGATGTTGACATAAGATTTTTTTGTTTTTAGCCTGCTTTTATTATAGCATATTTCAGTTGGGATGATTAGAGGCTTTTAGTCATTCAAAAGCCATTTCCAAGCGGGAACGATTTTTATTTTCCTGCCTTCTATAACTTTTTCATCTTCCTGATTTTCTGTAATAATAAATCCATTTTTCAAATTGAATTTGTCCATCGCCTCCAAAAGACCCGCAATTTCTCTCTGGGCTGTTTTTGGATCAGCCAAGCTTCGTGAAACTTGGATTGCCTCGCTTATTTTCAATCCCTCTCTAATCACAAAATCGCATTCTTTTTTGTCTTTATAATAATAAACTTCAGCTCCCCTTCTTTTGAGTTCCAAAAAGACCATATTTTCTAGCATTTTTCCAATATCTTCAGAAAAAGAAAACGCAACTGAATTTCGCAGACCATTGTCTATTGCGTATATTTTTTTATTTGAAACATATTGCTTTTTCAACGAAAAATCATACTTCATAAGTTCAAATGCCAGATAACTCTCACTGATAAATTCAATATAATTTTTCACCGTTGTGGCACTTTTGATGTTAAGTAAAATTTTCAGAGAATTATAACTTATTTCACTCGCGACATTGGTAAACAAATAATTTACCAGTAGTTTGAAGTTTTTTGTTTCACGAATCTTAAAGCGTGACAACAGATCTCTATACACAATATCTTCAAAGATTCGCTTGTTTATCTCAACATCTTTAGTTTTAACAAATTCAGGAAATCCGCCACCAAACAAATATTGCTTGAAATGTTTCTGAGTTTCAACTTCTTTTTTTGTGCCCTTGAAAGCAAATGATGCGCCATTAAACATCAGAAATTCCTTAAATGAAAAAGGATAGAGTTCTATTTTCAAATATCTGCCAGTCAAATGCGTTGCCAGTTCCCCACTCAACAATTTTGCATTCGATCCGGTAATGAAAATTTTATAACCCTCTTCAAAAATTCTGCGCACAAAACGTTCCCACTTCGGCACATTTTGAATTTCGTCAAGTAGGATCACTTTAGCATCGGATTGCTTGCGAAAAGCAACCATCAAATTCTGAAAATCAGAAACTGAAAAATCAATCAATCGTTCATCATCGAAATTAAGATAATAAAAAGCCTTGTAATGCTGCGAAAATTGCTTGAGTAAAACCGACTTTCCACTTCGCCGGATACCAGAAATAACCGTGATCTGTTTTGTTCTCAAATATTGACCAAAATCAACCAAGCGAATCGTGCCAAGTTTCTTATTTTTAAATGTTTCGGCTTGATCTATGATAATATTTTCCAAGAGGCTTAAATCAAACATATATTTATCAACTTTAGTAATGTTAATATTTTAAATTTATCAACATTACTATTATATATAGCTACGCTACACTGTCAAGTTTTTTATTCCATTACGAATAAACTGATATGTCAACTTCATTGTCAATAAAAATTATCCACCGTAATCAATCGGACTTTTGCTTCGGGATATCTGTTTCTAAAGGCGACATTTACAGCTCTACGTTTGTATTTTATCTCCACCCCTATCAACCGACCTCCTTTTTCAAGCACCACATCGATTTCCGAACCCTGCTTTGTTCTCCAATAATAGAATTTATAATTTTTATCCAAGTAACTATCCTGTTTTATCAACTCGCTGATTATGAAATTTTCAAACAAAGCTCCTTTGTCCGTTCTTGAATCCAGATCAGAAAAATCTCCAATTAAGGCGTTCCTGATTCCAGTATCATAGAAAAATATTTTTGCCGATTTTAAAATTTCATCTCTTTTATTTTTTGAATATGGATACAAACGAAACAAAATAAAGCTTTGTTCGAAGATTTCAATGTACCGCTTGATAGTTCGCTGATCGGCTTTCAGACTGCTAGCTAATTCTGAATAGTTTATAAGATTTCCAATCTGGAAAGCCAACAATTTGAGCAAGTCTTTGGCTAATTTTTTATCTTCAATCAAATTCAATTCCAAAATATCCTTAAAAATCAAACTATCCACAAAATTCAAGAGATATTTCTCATCATTTGAATTTTGGATTAAATGAGGATATTGTCCATAAATCAAAACACTATTTAAAATATTTTTTATATCGAATTTATACAATTGATCTTTTGGATTATATTTTTTGTCATCAATTATTTTTTCAATAATATTGAAATTTAGATCTTTTTCAATACCTTTTTGATTTAAATATTCAGAAAATGTTAGCGGATAGATATTGTAATCAATTTTTCTGCCAGCCAAGCTTTCTCCTGTTTTATTTTTTATATGAAATGAGGATGAACCTGTTATGATTATTTTTATATCCGCCATTTGATCATAAATTATTTTCACGGCCCTTCCTGGATTGTCCAACAGATGAAGCTCATCAATGATAATTTCTTTTGAATTTTCATTTATCAAAGTTTTGTATGTCTCAATATCATATGATTCTAAGATTTTTTTAATCGGTTCATTGTCAACCAAAAAATAGTCTCCTTTGGGGAATATTTTTTTAACTATGGTCGTTTTTCCAACTTGCCGGGAACCAAGCAATACAAGCACTTGCTTGTATTTTTCAAAGTGTTCGCTGATTTTTGAATCGAGATGTCTTTTCATGAAATTGTATTACTTTTTAAGCATTAACTGTATTAAAAGATATATCTAATTATACATAATGGCTCATTTTTGTCAAATCTACTTCATTTTTGATTGGTGGTTGGGGGTGTTGGGGTTAGGCTTTCACCAGGTATGGATGGTTGATGGTGGTGTGGATGACCCGGCCGGATTTGGTGCGGATTTCGAAAATTTCTCGGATGCCCATATCCATCAGGGCATTGACTTTGTGATATTCAACCTCAGAAGTGCCTTCATTGAGGGACAGAACCTCATCACCGGTCAAAATTTCGCGGATAGGGACCAACAGATGATCCCAATCATCATCTTCAGTGTCAGTTGTTTCTTCAAATTCACCCAGGCTGTTTTTTCGGCGGCGGCGGCGACGGATTGCCAGCAAGGTGTCGCCGGTCATACATTGACCTTGGATGGATAAAGTTTGGAGGGGATTCGTCGTCCCGATGCCGACGTTGCCGTCTATTGCTATCCCATTACCTGTCCCAAGTCCAGAAATATTTTCTATCTTTGTTTGCTGTTCTTGAATAGCGTTTATCAATAAAGCAGAAAATCCACTATAATCAATACCCTTGTAGCCATCGGGACCAGTAGTCACTAACTCCGGAACGATTTTCTCTACATCTTGCGCGATAAAACCTAGATGAGTTTTATCATCAAATTCGTTTTCCGGAAATTCATTTTTCCGCCAGGTATAAGAAACACCAGATAGTTGCAAAACTTTGTCCAAGGCACCATTCACTGGCTGGATATTTTGTTTCCAACGAACATCCGAACCAGACCATGCGCCACTGGTAACCCATGCCGTTCCAGCAACTGTCAATTTATACCCAGGATCCGTCGTTCCGATGCCGACGTTGCCGCTACTTAATATAGTCATCTTAGTGGTAGCAGCTTCGGATGCTCCAGTTTGGAATTGTAGAGAGGTTTTATTAACAGTGGCACTAAACGTATCTTCTGCAATAGCTAGGATACCTGCACCCGTAAGAATTGCATCGCCACCAGCTGCATCAAGAGCTGCTCTAAAATTGATTCTACCCAAAACATCATTGGCTACAGTTGAAGTTTCCTTTGAACTTAATGTAAGAATCGCACCTGTTGTGGTTAAACCACCTTGAATTTCTGTGAGAGTAAGCGGACTCGTCGTCCCGATGCCGACGTTGCCCGTATTGAAATAGATATCGGAATCGAGTGCGGACCAAAAAGAACTTGATTCACCAGTGGTACCGTATTCGTAAACGATGACGATACCGGCTGCGCCAGCTGCGCCAGCCGTTGAGGGAGAATACCCTACACCACCGCCGCCGCCTGATCCGTAAGCTGTTCCTGCCACTGATGTAGAGCTGGACGAGTAATAGCCGCCTTTTCCACCGCCACCAAAATATGACGCCCCACCAGTTCCACCAATTGACCCGCCTGCATTATCACCATATCCGCCGCTGGCGTTAATATCCCCGCCACTACCAGCCCCAGGCGTACCACTGCCTGCATTATAACCGCCGCCGCCACCACCCGTTGCAGAACAGTGAGATCCGAATGAAGATGTTCCCCCACTGGAACCAGCACTGTTGCTAGAGCCAGCAGCACCGCCAGTTCCTATAGTTACCGTCTCACTAGAAATTGCAGTCACGTTGATAAATTTTTCTGAATACCCTCCAGCCGAACCTGCGCTTGCCATGGCACCGCCATCTGACGAAGTCCCACCACCACCACCACCACCAACTACCTGTACCCTTACTTTCGTCACTCCCGCTGATTTGGTATATGTCCCGCTGGATGTGAAAGTCTGAACACCGATGAGACCGCCGACGGTACTCGGCTCGTCACATTCCCACACACCACTCGTCGCATTATATGAAAGAGTCTGTCCGTTCGTGCACGCTGGTAGATCGCCGGAACCTCCGCCGCCGAGCGAAGTCGGAATCGTCGCCGTCGGCTGACCGCGAGAAAAACGAACGGCACGAAGAAAAAATGTCCAAGTGCTTGTATCTATTTTATGATAAATCTGACCATTAACAATGGGAATAAATATAGGAGAAGCGGCAAAGTCACTATACATTTCGCCATTACCTCCAATTATATTATTCACATTACGTAATTGAAATGCAGTTTTTCCATTAATCCCGTCTGTTGATAACATCACTCTGGGTTCATCTGAATTAGTTGATATACCACCAAACAACGCTTCAACATTACTCAACCCGCTCGGGATCCAACCTGTTGTTGATTGCGCTGTGTATGTCGTCGCGGTGAGACCACTCGCGAGAGTTTGTCTGGCTTTCCACCATTTCGTGATCGTATCGCCCGAAATAACATTATTGTATTCAATGATGTTCGAGCTGGCATCCGTACGAATATAATCAATCATCCGATACGCCGTATATCCGCTCGGAATGTCTGATGCCGTTGAAGATGTGGAAAAACCGGCATCAACCGTTCCGGAAATCGTATTCTTGATCAAGTAAACATAATAAAGAGTATTCGAGGCAATACTTCCCGAGAAGAGACCGCCGGCATTGGTGCCGGTCGCCCAGGTCGCATCGAGTTGCTTCGTGAGCGAACTCGTGAGCGACATGCCAACCGCGTTCGTGAAATCCATCGCGTAACCCGTCGAAATATCGAGATCCTTATTCGCATCACTCGCATTATTCGAAGTCGTCAAACCCGTGATGTAATTCGGAACAATCGAAGAACCCGAGCCTCCACTTCCCGAGCCGATACCCGCCCATTCACCGCCCGAGTTTTTGTATTCCAGCGTGCCAGCGTTATCACGAATACCATAACCCGTCGTGCCATCCGTCGCACCGAAATTCAAATACGCCGAAACCGAAAGTCCGAGATTACCCGCGACATCCAATTTGTGATTGGGCGTTGTAATTCCGATGCCAACGTTGCCGGTGCTTTTATCCAAATACAAATCATCACTGAAGAAAGCAATGTCGCCGTTGGCAGTTGAGTCAGTGCTGAAGTTTAATAAATTAGTTGAGGTAGTGTAAGAAACAGTGGCTTCATCAGTGGTAGAAGTTCCCAGATGTAAAGTTTCTCCGCCGAGCCAAAGATTGGCCCATCTGAAGTCAGTGGAACCTAAATCAATACTATCGGTGACTCCGGGTAAAAGTGCGGTGTTGATAGCCACATTGGCTAAATTGGAAAGGGCGGCGTTGGCGCCGGAAACGGCAGCTGTTTCCCAAGTCGCCAAACCATTAGCGTCAGAAGTCAAAACTTTACTAGCGCCGGGTGTGCCGCCGGTAATTTTAATTTGGCCGGCTACTTCCAGAGCCGCCCCTGGACTCGTCGTCCCGATGCCGACGTTGCCGCCGGTAGCTTGTAAAATAACATAAGAAGTAGTTTTGGTAGCACTTGATGTTCCATTAATTGTGATGTCTCCATTATCTGCCGAACTTCCATTGATTAAAGGAACAGTGAGTGAAGTATCTATTATATACGCACCAGTACCGAAAGTTCCAGCTAAAACCGATGCAGATGGCAGACCTGTTATATTCGTGGCTACCCCGCTTGAAGGCGTACCGAGTGCTCCGCCGTTCGTGATGAACGACCCTGCCGTACCGATATTCACCGCCAATGCCGTACCTACTCCCGTACCAGGAGTGATTCCCGCCCAAGTTGTCAGGTCAGCGTCGTATGCTTGAACATCAGTACCGATTTCAAGATTTACTGTTGTCTTAAATGTCACCTCATCAGCATCATCAATAATTGAACGACCAAATGCAGTTAATCCAGTTTCCGCCCAAGTATCTATACCTGTGGTATAAGCAATCTTATCACCAGCAGTTCCAAGTAAAGCAATAGAAGTAAGAGTTGAGTCTAATGGTTGTTTATTATTTAATTGCGTTTGAATTGCAGAAGTTACTCCAGCAACATAATTCAATTCTGTTCCTGTGGTGGTTACTGAAACTGCTCCAAGAGTAAAAGGAGTTGGCAATGTTACGGTACCGGTAAAGGTGGGACTTTCCAGAAAAGCAAAAGTTTTTCTTGTCGTTCCTGTTGTGATTGTTCCATAGTAAGCATCGGTCAAAAATTCAACCGCGCCAACTTCTGCTGTAGTGTTCAATACTCCACTAGTGAATTTTAATGGTGCTGTACTTGCAGTAGCAGTACCAGCTTTCAAATGTAATAAAGCAGTCGGACTCGTCGTCCCGATGCCGACGTTGCCGGCGATGGTCATGTTTCCGGAAGCATCCAATCTCAATTTCTCCACTCCGCCGACTCCCACTCCCAACAAAGTATATCCGGCTCCAGCAGTGGCCGGATTGACATACATCGTTCCCTCACTCACTCCCGTGCCAGTTGGAGTTCCGGCGATGTTGATGAATCCGTCGCCAATCAAGTTGTTGGCGTTGAAGGCTTGCGGCACTGAGCCGATTCTTTTTCGTGGAGTCATTTCCGCATCCGCTCCAACCGTTACGCCGAGATAGTATGTGTCGGAAGAAAAATTCAAATTCAAAGAATTGCCCGATCCACTACCGAGCATAACTGAAAATATGCCACTAGTCACTTGAATATCCTGATTACCATTTGCGGCCGTATATGTCCCAGTCCAAAGAGCCGTCCCGCCGGAAGCCACATCATAAATCTTGAAAACAATGTCATAAGTGTCATTCTCAACAGCATAACCGCTCGCATCCAAAAGTTTTCCTTGATAATTTATTTGTTTGTTGATGCCAGTGGCGGCATGCGTCAGATCAGCGACAAACATTGCTCCGGAGATGACTGCGGAAAACAACAAAACAGCCCATATTGATATGAATCTTGTCTTTTTGCGATTATTTATTTTTGTTTTTGGATTTTTGAGAAACATTTTTGAAAGACTTTTTTTAGTTTTATTTTTTATCCTCAAAAAGCCATTGAAGGACACGCTTTCCCTACCCAGAAAATATATTTCTTCATGGGTTAATTATACCACAAAAAAAGCATTTTTTGAATGCTTTTTTGTGGAGTTATCCACAGGGAAGAAATGAGGGATGAGAGTTTCTCAGAGTTCAACTCCGAAACCAAAATTCCGTCATTTATCCTATGATTATCAACAACCTAACCAGGACTATTATCAACGCTATGAGGGATATTGTCATAAAAATAGCCGCGCTAATCATATAATTTTCAAAAATAACCCTAATAAACTCATTGACCAACTCCACGATTTTAGCCCCTATGTTTTTCGCCGTGTCGGACATCTTTCCGATTATATTTTTAGTCGCGGTGACTGTCGATATGAGCCCCAAAATAATTTTTTCCCGCAAGTTTTTCTTTTCGGTCAACTCGGTTATGGCAAAATATCTTTCAATTGAAAAAGGAGATTTGATTTGACCGTCGTTTATAAATATTTGCGCGGAAGTCGTGTATTTTCCCGCTTCCAAAACATCGGTCACAAAGACCCAATCACCCTTTCTGTCGGCCAAAGTGTTATAAGCGATTCTCTCGCCGTCTTCTCTGGCCAAAACAATCCTGATATTTTCATTGGGCAGACCGAAAAAACCGGTGTAGATGACTTGATTGAATTCATCGATGGAAAAAATGAAATCCGGCGAATTGATTATTACCTGGAAAGATTTGCTGGATGATGTTTCGCTTTTTTGTCCGAAAATGTCAACCACATACGCATTCGCATAATAAAATCCGGGACTCAAAACATCGGTTTCAAACACCCAATCTCCCGATTCATCAACCAAAACTTCCTGAAAAAGATTATAATTTTCACTGAAAATGTGCAACGTCACCTTGCCGCTTTTCGTGGCATTGCCGATAATTTTTGCTGTATAGGAACTGTTTATTTGAATGCTAAATTCGGGTGATTTGGGAAACTCAGGAGCACTGATCAAAAGTCCCACATTGGTAGTTTCCGAAGATTTTTCCCTAGCAAAAACAACTCCGTTTGACAAAAACAAGAGAACAACCAGCACTAATATTAATAAATAACTCTTAAATTTTTGCATACACTTCGAGACTTTTAGAACCTATTTCTTTTTCACCGTGCTTATTTTAATATTTTTTCTGAAGAAGTGGATAAGCAAAAACATTATTGCGAAAATTCCGATTCCAATCATAATTTTCTTGACGGGAATCACCCAAAAAGTGACACTTTTCGAATCTGTCAAATCCCCATATCCTCGAGCCAATTGCAACTGCGCGGTGTATTGTCCGAAAGAAAAGTCCCCCGGATTCCATTGAAAATTGACCGCTCGAAATGAATCACGCAAAACATTAAATGAGTTTACCGCAACCACATCCACCACATTTCCGGCGATATTTTTTATTTCAATTCTTCCACTCGGCTGAATTCTGACCGTACCCTTGTTTTCAAAAATAATTTTGAAATCCACAGGCGCCTGTTTGTTGATTTCTTCTTTTACAGCAAAAGATCTGAGCATTCCTTCTTCTCGGATGTTTCCTTTCACTTTCACGAAAAATAGCGCGCCCACCCGGCTGGTGATCATAACGTTTGGTTTGCTCCGATCTTCAGTGTTTTCAGCATCAACAGTCGGTGGAGCGCTGACAAGCACACTGGCATAGTGATCACCTGCATCTGCATTTTTTGGCACCTCTATCGTGACATCAAAAAACTGCCTTTCTCCGTGCTTCAATTGAAACGTTGTCATTTCCGGCACAACCCAATCTTTTGCCCCATATTTCCCGTCTTTATCTCCTTGCAAAAGCACTGTTTTTTCCGGGTCGTCCATTGAACCTTGAAAATCCTCAACCGCGACTAAAAAGTTTTGCGCAACCCCTTTTCTGTTGGTTATCTGCATTGTTTTTGTGATTTTTTCACCCGGACTCGCTTCAATTTCAAACGAAGTCGGACCCAAATCAAAATCCCCTCTCTCGGGAACATCTTTCATCATTTCAACCCTTGCGGCATTCGCATAATTAACCGCCAACAATGTAAAAATCGCAATGGATAATATTTTTTTCATGAAAATTTTATAACTTTACAAACTTTTTATAGCGTTGTTGCGGTGACGGTGACATTTACAGCATATGTTCCGGTAGGTTGCAGTTTTGTCGAACCGACCTGCGCTCCGAAGTATACATATTCATCATCACCCGCCCAAGTGGTTTCGTCGCTTCGACTGGCAATTTGAAAAGCCGAAGTTCCCACATTCAACCATTTTCCTCCGGCATAAGTGTCAGCTGCTCCCCAAGTGGTCGTGTTCACAGTTGTACTTCCCGATCCTACATGAGCGCCCCATTCGGAAGTTGTTGCTCCGATTGACCAAGTTTCCGGAGTATCAGCCACTGCCGGAGTATAGGCGGCAATTGTATCATCTCCGCTTATCATTGTGGCGGAAGACGCTTGCCATTCCAATTTATATCCCGCGGAATTGTTCGTTTGCACATTGCACAACGCGCGATTATTTGCATCTATAGTTGATTGTCCTGTTCCCGTTATTGCATTCATCGTGACACTGGCATCGCAATTGATCGCAATCGTCGCCAATACGCCCATCTGAACTGGGGTAATTAAATCCGAATCGGTAGCTGCCACGGACATGGATGGATTCAGAAATGTCCCCATCATCATCAACACGAAAACAAAAACTAACAAATTAAACCCGGTTTTTTTCATATTTTTATTTTTATTTGTTATTATAACCATTCTTAAATAATTATAGCATATTTCTCTTACAATGTCACCACTGTCACCGTAACGTCGACTGTATATGTTCCCGACGGTTGCAATTTCGATTGTCCCACTTCAGCTCCAAACCAAACCACCTCATTGTCTCCGGACAAACTTGTCGGCGTGTTCCTTTGCGCGAAAGTAACTCCGTCAACAGGAACATTCAACCATTTTCCATCCGCGTAGGTGTCAGACGCTCCCCAGGTGGTCGTATTCACGGTCGTGCTGGTGGATCCCAAATGAGCGCCCCATTCGGACGTCGTTGTCACAATTGACCAAGTTTCCGGAGTATCAGCCACTGCTGGACTATAGGCAGCAATCGTATCTGTTCCACTGTCCATATACGAAGTCTGAGCGCTCAGTTCCAGTGCATAGCCTGTCGGGTTGTCAGTAACAACGTTACAAATGATGTCATTGCCGGAAAGATCGGATTGCCCGGTACCGGTTATTTCATTCATCACAAGACTATTGGGACAAGAAACCGCAATATTATAACCGATGGCTGTATTCCAAAAACCTGCGTTCAATTCATAATTGGTACTGGAATTTATTCCTGTCCCGACTTCGCCACCTGTGTCATTCAGTGTGTATGAAGCAGATGAACTTGCTTGCCCGAAAGACCCAATCACGTCGGATGAAATGGTATAGGAAGAACTGCTCATCTCGGCGGAAACGAGCAGTGGTAAAGAAAATAGAAATAGCAAAAGTAATATTTTTTGTTTTTGCATTTATTTCACGCTGAAAAACTTGGGATAATTATTGAACAGCCGACTGACTTTCCTGAGAATTAGGCGCAGCTACCGCAGTAAAATTGCTGATTCCGTTTTTAACATTTTCAATCATAGTCTTCACTTTATCAACAACTTCCTTGTCATCCATCGGCAACAATTCAATAACACGCTTATATTCAGTAACGGCTTTATCATCCTCATTTATCTTTTCATACAAAGAAGCCAAACTGAAATGCGCATTAACATCCTGATCATTTTTACTTAATAAATACACATACAAAGCTTCAGCTATTTTACTATCATCATTTTTATTTCGCTCTTGATATAGTTTAGCTAAGTTGAAAATTAAACTTACATTATCCCGTTCAATAGATAGGGCATTTGTTATACTTCCAATCGCGCCATCCACATCCCCCAAAGCTGCTTTAGCTAAAGATAATTGATAATAGCCTTGTAAAAAATTGCCTTTTTCATCCACTGATCTTTGGAACAAATCACGCGCTTCTTCAGCTAATTTTTTTCTGGCAACTAAATCCTTCTCAGTTAAGAACTGGTTATATTTCACCTGCCCCATCTTTAAAACAAACTTTGGATTATGTGGATCAAGCCCCATTGCTTTCTGATAAGTATCCACTGCTAATTGAAATGAATTTGGCACATACAAGCTGGAATTATCATAAACTTGCGCCAATGATTCAAGCGTATTAACATCCTGTTTTGATATATCGTTAGCTTTGATAGATATTGCAATAGAGTTGCTAAGATAAGATTGAATCTTACTAACATCTTCTTTGCCACCACCATTTAACACCTCACTATTTGCTAAAAACATATTTATTTGCGACAAAGCAGTGTAATAACGGCTTTCTTTATTGTATAAGTTTATCGCCTTAACCATTGTGTTCATTGAGCCATCATCTATTTTGCTTCTTCCAACATTCCCAGCGTATATGTCAGCCGTGATAACTTTGCCAACAAATACAAACAGGAAGATCACGCTTGCACTCACAACCATAAAGATCAAAGCGAGGGTCAAAGCAAATTTTGGCGAAGCTTTTAAGGAAAAATTGATAAAGTTCTCTTTGATTGGTCCCTCATGCATCAAAATTGCCAAAGCCAGAGAACAAACCAAAACACCAAAGAGAAATACTGAGCCTTCAATTTTGGAGGAAAAAAGATTAATCAAAAATACAACCGCAGCTGAAAGAAAAGCTAGTGAGTAAATTTTATCTCGTTCTTTTTCCAGCGAGATAAAATAAACACTCGCACCTACAAAAGATAGTGTCATAATCAACATAAAAAATGTTCCCACTGCGCCAACAGTTGCCAACGATTCAAACAATATACTAGTGCCCTGATAGAAGCGTAGATCATATAGTGAATTTAAATTAAACTTTTGTGGCTTGTACAAAGAAAAGTCATAGCCATATGTTGCGGGACCAGAACCAAAGAAAAAATTATTCTTGATTGATTCTTTGGCAATTTGCCATGAAACGTTATAGTCCAAACTCACTTCAGTTGGCAATTGAATTTTAGAAACATCAATTGATTTACCGCCCATAAACAGAACCATCAAAATCACAAATATAGCCATTGGAAACCAAGCATTGAAATATCTGCTTATCTTCACCACATTGGAAAGAATATAGATTAAAAAGAATGCCACGCCAGCCAAAAGCGCAATCCAAATAGACAAAGAAATGAAGGAATATAAAATTAACATCAAGAAAAGATTTAGAATCATATTCAATCCCACAAAAATCTGCGCTGAAGTTCTGATTACTTTGCTCTCAACACTCTCTCCAATTTTTAGGAAAACCCCCATCATAAAAGGAATCATAATTGAAAGGAATATCACTAATCCGGAAAATGATCCGATCAAGTTGATTGGAATATTATTAATCAAAAATTGTGGGATAAAGCCAAGTTTAAATACACTAACCAAGGCCCAAGTTGCTACCAAGAAATGCGCGGCCATCAATGCGCCAGCAAAAAATTTAATTTTACTTACCTTAACTCTTTCTAGAATCAAATAGAAAGTAGCTATCACTGCTACAAAAGCGATTGTTCCTCGTGAAGGGTCGCCGAATGATCCCCAAAAGCTGTGCCATCTATCTACCGAAAGGATGGATGTTACCAAGGCCACCACAATAGCTGCAATTATTGGAATATCCAACGGATTTCGCCTAATCCGCATTTCGCCTGCCATTGCTCCACGCAACGCCCAAAAAACCAAAGCTGTTAGAATCAGAATATAAAAAAACATTTGCTTCTCAAAAATTATACCTTGAAAAGTTTTATTCAAAAAAAACACCGGGATACCCAAAAACATCAACACTAAACTTGTATCAATCACCCAATTACAAACCCTGGCAAACATTTTTTTTTCTGTGTTTTCAGCTCCATCTGAAATCACGTCGTCGTTTTTGGTCATTACGTTCATTGTTTTTTAGCTATATTAATAAAATACTTAACAACTATGCAAATTTGTAAAAATAAAAAAGACTACATTTATTTTTAAATTATATCATATATATGCATCTTTTCCTATAGCTTTTTTAATAACTTATCCACAAGTGAAATAGAGTACGCCTTGTTTTGCATTTTCCTGTATCTTTAGACATCTAAATTCTGCACGCTCTTAGCATGCGTCTGAATGAATCTCCGCCTCGGTTCAACTTCTGAGCCCATCAAAACATCAAACATTTTGTCAGCCGCTTCAGCGTCTTCAATGGTCACCTGCAACATCAAGCGATGCGCTGGATCCATTGTGGTGTCCCAAAGTTGTTCTGGGTTCATTTCTCCGAGACCTTTGTAGCGTTGAATGTTAATGCCCAGCGCCTTTTCTTCAGTTTGAGTCTCTTCCTCCTCACCATCGGTTTCCATAGTCATGTTTTCTTCTACCACCTTCAAGGCCTCCAAAGCATCATCTTCGTCTTTCTTGTCCTGCTTGTCCTTTTTAGCTTTGGTCAGTGTGGCTTTTATTTTTTCAATAGCCACATTCTTTTCTTCATCTGTGAAAACATATTGCACATCCTTGCCTTTTTGAATTCGATACAATGGTGGTTGCGCGATATAAATAAATCCACTGCGAATCAATGGTTCATAATAACGATAGAAAAAAGTCAAAAGCAATGTGCGAATATGTGACCCATCAACGTCGGCATCGGCCATGATGATGATTCTGTGATAGCGCAACTTATCAATATTGAAACTCTCGCCAATGCCCGCTCCCAATGCAATAATAATCGGCTTTAATGTGTCAGATTTTACCACTTTGTCCAAAGTAGTTTTTTCCACATTCACCAATTTTCCACGCAATGGCAAAATGGCTTGGAATTTCCGATCCCGCCCTTGCTTAGCCGAGCCACCAGCAGAGTCTCCCTCTACGATATACAATTCAGTTTCCGCTGGATTTCGTGAAGAACAATCCGCCAACTTTCCTGGCAGGGTCATACCCTCCAAAGCGCCTTTGCGAATCACGGCATCCTTGGCCGCGCGTGCCGCAATTCTAGCCTTGCAAGTCAACAAGCATTTGCCAATAATCGCCTTGGCATTGTTGGGATGTGATTCAAGATAATCTGCCAATGCTTCCGCCATCACACTGGAAACCGCGCCACGCATTTCAGAATTTCCCAATTTAGCTTTGGTCTGTCCTTCAAATTGCGGATTGCGCAACTTCACGCTGATGACCGCTGTCAAACCTTCTTGCAAATCTTCGGCCGTCAAATTCTCTTCTTTTTCCTTGAGAATATTGTTTTTTCTCGCATAAGCATTCACCACGCGCGTCAACGCGGTTCGGAAACCAACTTCATGCATGCCACCTTCTGGAGTGAAAATATTATTAGCAAAAGAAAAAACATGTTCCTTGTAACTGTCTGTATATTGCATTGCCAACTCCACCACCGTGTCAGTTTTCTCATCAGTTTTCTCCACATAGAATGGCAATTCATTTTTAATTTCTTTGCCACGATTCAAAAACTTAATGAAAGAAACGAGTCCTCCATCAAACAAAAACCCATAAGCACGTTCCTTGCCAACCTCACGAGTATCATAAATCTTGATAGTTATTCCCTTGGTCAAAAAAGCTTGATGCCGCACATAACCCAAAATCTTTTCCCAGCTATATTTTATTTCTGGAAAGATCTGCGGATCAGCTTGAAAAGAAATAGTTGTGCCAGTCTTGTCAGATTTGCCAGTCACTTTTGGTTCTTTGGTTTTTGGCACACCGCGCTCAAATTCCATCGCATACACTTTGCCATCATTCCAACGTACTTCAGCTTTGGTCCAGACTGAAAGAGCATTCACCACTGACACACCCACACCATGCAAACCGCCGGAAATCTTGTAGCCATTGCCACCAAATTTTCCGCCGGCATGCAAAACTGTCAAAACAGTTTCCAAAGTTGATTTTTTAGTTTGCGGATGAATTTCCACCGGGATTCCACGACCATCATCGGAAATTTCTACCAAGTTATCCGGCATCAATTTAATAATAATTTCTTTACCATAACCCGCCATCGCCTCATCAATAGAGTTGTTGATAACTTCCCAAATCAAATGATGCAGACCCTCAGTTGAAGTTCCACCGATATACATTCCCGGACGCTTACGTACTGGCTCCAGCCCTTCCAAAACTTGAATGGAACTGGCAGTATAGCCGCCATTATCCTTCACTTTCTTTTCTTTTACTGTTGTCATAACTTTTATTTTCAATTAACGCATTAAAGAGCTAGTGGATTAACGGATTAATATTTTTGAGAAATACGTTAATTCGCTAATTCTTCAATAAATTAATTAATGTTAATCTTTAGATACAAAATAAAACTCTATTAAAAATATTCCCGCTAACAATAATAGTCCATCCCACCAAACCAACATTCGCAGACTTTGCAAAATCAGAAGTCCAATGGCAAACAGTGACAGCAAAATTCCCTGTCGGAAACTAAGTCCAACATTGGAAAAAGCATTTTCCATATCTACATTTTTCCTGCGCAACCATAACAAGAAAAGATTAAAAATTCCACTCAGAACGAAAAATAAACAACCGTAGAATAATAATTTTCCTACTATACCCGTTGCATCGGGATCAATCATCTTAACTACAAAAACAAAAGCACCTAACGAAAATATCGTTATAAAGCGAATGCCCCAAATATATGATCGGAGTATCATAGGTTGTCTGTTTGTTTTTTATTGATCCACTCAAAACTTAGATTCTACTGTCTCAGTATATAGTATTTTTAGTATTTTTGCAAAGGCTCGCAGTAACTCATCCAAAATCTAATGATTGCCCTAGTCGATTTATCATTTAAAATCTAATCTTGGAGATAGCTAAACAATTAAGGCTATCTCCATGAAAATGAGTTTAAAATCAAGAAGAGAATTGG
>Ga0209211_10004895_pt1 | contig 20425 bp, 16 predicted proteins | sample RifGroA2_FD_183992 | JGI IMG/M metagenome (GOLD analysis project Ga0209211, IMG submission 183992) | Groundwater microbial communities from Rifle, Colorado, USA - Groundwater A2 (SPAdes) (version 2) | ecosystem: Environmental > Aquatic > Deep subsurface > Groundwater | place: Rifle, Colorado...
GAGAGCCGGGATCTGGCGGCCTATGCCGAAGGCAAGCGCGTGGCCAAGAAGCTCGCGCTGGTGGTCGGCAATCTGGTGCAGGACGGGTTGGGCGGCGACACCAATGCGGTGACCCTGTTCGATGCAGCCGGTACGCATGTCCTGCCGCTGGCGGGCAAGTCCGAGGTGGCACGTGGCATCGTCGCGCATATCGCCGCCTTGATGGAGAGACAGCATGGCCAGCATTGACCTCAAGATACTCGACGTCCGCCTGAAGGACGCTCACTACGCGCCGCAATACGCCACCCCGGGATCGGCCGGGATCGACCTGCGCGCCTGCATCGAAATGGCGATAAAAATCCATCCGGGCGAAACCATCCTGATCCCGACCGGAATCGCGATTCATCTGTCCGATCCGGGTCTGGCGGCGATGATCCTGCCGCGCTCCGGCCTGGGTCACAAGCATGGCATCGTGCTGGGCAATCTGGTCGGGCTTATTGATTCGGACTACCAGGGCGAGGTATTCGTCTCAACCTGGAATCGCGGACACGATACCTTTACGCTGAATCCAATGGATCGCCTGGCGCAACTGGTGGTGGTCCCCGTGGTGCAGGTCGCCTTCAACGTGGTCGATGAGTTTCCTGTCAGCGAGCGAGGCGCGGGCGGCTTTGGCAGTACCGGGCATCAGTAGAAGAACGCCAGCGTCCTGAGCGGTTTTCCAAAAAACAAACCCCGCTCGTGGCGGGGTTTGTTGTTTTCGACTGAAGCAACTCAGGTCGACATTTCCGTGAGGATGTTCTTCAGCCAGCTTTGGGCGTAGATCGCCTCCAGCTTCGACGCCGAGTAGTCGGCGGGTGATACGCCGCCGGAATTCGGCACGGCAATGATCTTGCCCTCCTTCACCGCATAGACAGCGGCAACGCTGATCGCGTCCTTGTCGGTGATATAGCTGTAGCAGGTATTGATTCCCGACAGGTCCGTGGTCTCCTTGCCGTTAATCAGCGCCACTATGTTGGCTGCGCAGACCTTGGCTTCGGAATTGGCCGAATAACCTGACTTCGGCATCGGACCGGCAACGCAGGCGTCGCCGATGACATGGATGCCGGCATGCTTGGTCGACTCGAAGGTGGTCTGATTGACGGGACACCATTTCTTGTCATCGCCGACAAGACCTGCGGCGACGGCGATTTGCCCGGCGCGCTGGGGTGGAATCAGGTTGATGACGTCGCCCTTGACTTCCTCCAATCCCTCGACCAGCACGGCCATGGCCTGGACGTTGACCTCGGTAACCTTCTTGGCCGGACGATAGTCGATGATGCCTTCGTAGTTGTCCTTCCAGCCCTTCTTGAACAAGGGACCCTTGGACGTGATATCCGGATTGGCATCGAGCACGACCAGCTTCGACTTCGGCTTGTTCTTCTTCAGGTAGTGGGCAACCATGCTGGCGCGTTCATACGGTCCGGGCGGGCAGCGGTAAGGCGCGAGCGGCACGCTCATCACCATGGTTCCGCCATCCTTCATGGCTTCCAGTTGCTTGCGCAACAGGACGGTCTGCGGACCGGCCTTCCAGGCATGCGGCATTTTTTCCATGGCGGCGGCGTCGTAGCCCTTCACTTCGTCCAGGCGGAAGTCGATGCCGGGGGAGACAACCAGACGGTCATAGCTGACGGTACCCTTGGAGGTCGTGACCACCTTGGCCGCCGGATCGATCGCGGTGACTTCGGCCTGCACCACCTTGACGCCGTGATTCGATGCGAGCTTGTCGTACTTGATGGTCAGCGGATTGAGGTCCTTGAGGATACCGCCGATATAGAGATTGCTGAACGGGCAGGAAACGAAATGGTCGTTGCGCTCGATCATCACCACTTCGATGCTCTTGTCCATCATGCGGATGTACTTGGCGGCGATCGTGCCACCGTAGCCACCGCCGATCACGACGACGCGCTTGCCCGCTTTCGGCATCAGTTCGGCGGCACGGCCGATCAGCGGCAGACCCGCGGCACCGGCGCCGGCACCCACCAGTTTGAGGAAACTTCTGCGATCCAGAGTCATGTTGTGTTCTCCCTTATTTAACGCTGGCGTAGAAGTGCAGGAGAGCTTCCAGGTCTTCCTTGGACATCGGATCGACCTTCTCCTTCATTTTTTCCGGCATCTTGCGCTTGCCCGACAGATAGTCCGTCATCTGCATCTGCATATAGGGCAGCCACTGGCTCGCCATCACCGGGGTATCGTCCTTGCCTTCCTTGCCGTCCTCGATATGGCAGCGGCCGCAATTGCTTTCCTGCAGGCTGGCGCCCTTGGCGATCTTCGCCTTGTCGAGGGTCTGGTTGGTGGGATGGAGCTTCTGCTTGGAGAAGAACTCAGCCATCGCGGTGATCTCGGCGTCGCTGTAACCCTTGGCCAAGCGTCCCATGATCGTTGAAGGACGCTCGCCGCTCTTGAACTTCTTCATCGCGGCTTCGATGGCTTCTTTCGACTGGCTCGCCAAAGTCGGCATGCTTGGGCCTGCGCTGCCGCCGTTGGTGCCATGACATCCCGCGCAAGCGTTCGACAACATCGCCGCTGAAGGCGGTGCAGCTTGTGCCATCGCGGATATCGCCAGGACGCCGGTAGCGAGCGCCCATCCTCTCCACTTCATCATCATTTTGTTCCTCCTTGGTTTTGACGAATTTACTGCCTACAAAAACCCCTTTGCCGCCTTATTGCTTTTGTACGTCGATATAGTTCTTGACTCCCGGACTGGGCTTGTCGAGACCGAACTGATAGCCCAGTGAAACATAGTGGAAGCGGGCGCTGGTGTAGTCCTCGTGAATCGCGAAGCCGAAGTTATACACCTTGTCAGGAGTGATGGCATGGTTGCCCTTGCCGCCGCCAGCCAGGCTGCGCTCGAAAGTCACGACCCATTTGTTGCCACCCTTCTTGCCTTCGGCCTTGAGTTGGCTCTTGCCGCCGTCCATATGACGTTCGCTGTCGACCCAGCCGTCGACCGGCTTTTCGCCCTTGCCGCTGCGGTACTGGATCAGGTCCATGAACTTGCCGGCGGCGAGGTCGGCGCCGATGATGTATTTCGTCTTCTTGTCGTCCTTGACATCTTTCATGGTGCGCAGGTCGACGTGGCAGGTGGCCCAGCAGCCGTTCTGGTCGCTGCCGTCGACCGTGCCGCCGCCGTCGAACATCATGGCGAGCTTGACTTCATGCTTCGGGTCCATCTTCTTGTCGCCATTCTTCGGCGGCACCCATTCGAAGCGGAAATAGATCTTGCTGTCGTCATGGGTCGTCTGGAATGTCACTGGGATGAATCCGACCTTGCCTGCGGGCGGATTCGGCTCCATCACCGTCTTGGAAACGCCCACCGGTTTGCCGGCCACGATGGCTGCGCCGACTTCGTTGGCATCGCCTTCGTGGCACTTGGCGCAGGCGCGTTTCTTCTCGCTGATGTCCGTCGCGGATGAATGGTCGGCCTTGTTCATCACCCATTCCAGGCCAGCCTGGCCGGGATAGAACACCTTGATCTGGCGCGTCGGAACCTTGCTCCAGTCCACTGCGGTGATTGTGCTGCCGGCGGCGGCCGGTGCGGCGGCACTCGCTGCCTCGGCCTTCGGCGCCGGCTTGGCCGCCTGAGTCGGCGCAGCCGCTTGAGCCGCCGGTGCAGCAGGGGCGACTGCGGCGGATGTCGGGGTTGCCGGCGCGATGCCCTTGTCTTCCGCTGCGGGCGCTGCGGCCGGTTGCGCGGGTGCTTGCGGCGGCGGGGCACTTTCCTGGCCCGCGGCGACTTTTCCCTGCTCCTTTTCCAGCAGGTGGTGCACCGCTTTGTGCGCTATGCCCTTGTGGCAGTCGATGCAGGTCTTGCCATCCTGGACCGCGCCTTCATGCTTGACCACCGAACGATCCTTCTGTTTTTCCGGATCCATGGTTTTGAAATCGTGGCAGTTGCGGCACTCCTTGGAATCCCTGTCCTTCATGCGATCCCAGACGCGTTTGGCCATGGTCAGGCGGTAGGCCTCGAATTTTTCGGGCGTGTCGACCGTGCCCTGAATGTGCCCGATTACGTCGCGGGCAGCCATCAGCTTCTGTACCGACTTGAATATGTAGTCAGTGGGAGTCTTGCTGCTGGCGACATGGCAATCCGAACACTGCACCGTCGTGCCGCTGCGGTTCTTGTAGTGGACGGTCTTTTTCAGTTCCTCGAACGGAATCGTCATTTCGTGGCAGGACATGCAGAACTCGGAACGGTTGGTCCATTCCATGCCGGTATTGAGGCCGCCCCAGATGATGATGCCGCCCAGGACACCGATCACGATCATGCGCAACAAGGAGCATTTCGGTGGATTGAGGAGACACCGAAAAAATCCGTCCTTGCAATCGGCCTTCTGAGCTTCGTCCGCCATTGTTCAAATCCAAACTGTCCGTCGGCCGCGACCGGCGCTACGGTTGATTTCGACTCAACGGAAACGGCAAGGTGCGCAACGCGTCGACCGGACGCCAAACGCGAACGTGCGACGAAGTCGCGTTTGCGTCTGCCTTACCCATCTCCCCCCCACTGTGTAACGATTGGTTAACGTCACTATTAGTTTGCCGGCTGATTATTGCAGGCTGCGTCCGATAGAGCGAGTAAAAAAAAGTGATTACCCCATTGGCGAAGTTGTTTTTGGTTTGATCCATCTGTATGTCGCATTGCAGCGCGTTGCTGGCCGTGTTCGTGGCTGAAATTTGCAGTGGAAACCAATGTCTTCCGGCGATGGGCGGCGACGCTTGTCGATCTCCCTCGTCAGCTTTTCGGCGTGCCGCCAGCGCCGACTCTTGGCGCGGGCAGTGATTGAAGCCCACCGCGGGCCGCAGACGCGACAAAATACTTAAGGCGCTGCCAGCAGCCTGCGCAGCATTTCCAGCATGCGCCCGATCTCATCGCGGCTCACCGTCAGCGCCGGCATGAAGCGCAGCACATTGGGGCGCGGCGCATTCAGCAGCAAACCCTCGGCAGCCAGCTTGCGTCCCGCCTCGACCAAGGCCGGCGCCCGCTCGTCGGCCAGCCGCAGGGCCCGCAGCAGGCCGGCACCGCGTTCGTCGCCGAGTCCGAATTCCTCGCTCAATGCGCGCAGCCCGGCGGCGAGGAAGTCGCCTTTGGCCGCGACTTCCTGCAAAAAGCCCGGCGCCAGCAGCGTCTCCAGCACGGCGATGCCGACGGCGGCCATCAGCGGATTGCCGTTGTAGGTGCCGCCCTGGTCGCCGGCCGCGAAGCAGCAGACCTCCTCGCGGGCAAGCAGCGCCGCCAGCGGCACGCCGCCACCGATGCCCTTGCCCAGGGTCATGATGTCCGGTTCGATGCCCGCGTGTTGGTAGGCGAACAGGCGGCCGGTGCGGCCCATGCCGGTCTGCACTTCGTCCGCGATCAGCAACAGGCCGTGCCGCGTCGTCAATTCCCGCAAGGCGCGGAGGAACTCGGCCGTCGCCGGAATCGCACCGGCTTCGCCCTGCACCGGCTCCAGCATCACCGCCACCGTATCGCGGCCGATCAATGCCGCGACCGAATCGATAGCGTTGAGCCGCGCCTTGGGGAAGCCCGCCACCTGCGGGGCGAAAAGCCTGTCCCAGCCGGGCTTGCCCGAGGCCGACATGGTCGCCAGGGTGCGGCCGTGAAAGCCGTTCTCAAAGGTGATGATCTCGAAGGCGCCGCTGCGCCGCTGCTGTCCCCACTTGCGTGCCAGCTTGATCGCGCCCTCATTGGCTTCCGCGCCCGAGTTGGCGAAGAACACCCGATCGAAGCAGGAATGTTCGACCAGCAGTTGCGCCAGCCGCGCCGCCGGCTCGTTGAAGAACGCCGGGCTCGGATTGATCAGCGTCGCCGCCTGCTGCGCCAGCGCGGCGGCAATCTGCGGCGGGCAGTGGCCGAGGCAATTCACCGCCCAGCCCTGGACGAAATCGAGATAGCGCTTGCCGCGGTGGTCGGTGATCCAGGAGCCGCGGCCTTCGACAAAGATCAGGTCGGGCCGCTCGGTGATCCACATCAAGACATCGGTACTTGGGCTGTTCATGCGTCGCTCCTCGGGAAATGACAAATCCCACCAGGGGATATCGTCCTCGTCCGGAGGGACTCGGACATATCCCACCGGGGGATACCGTCCTCGTCCTGATGGACTCGGACATATCCCACCGGGGGATACCGTCCTCGTCCTGATGGACTCGGACATAAAAAAGGCCACGGGGTGAGCCGTGGCCTTTGTGGGAAAGCGGGTGTGCGCGGTCTAGATCACGGCATCACCCCAGGCGGCACGACACATCCCGGCAGCAAGCGGGAGGCATCGACGTCGCAGGATGAGGGTGCTGAAGTGCATGGAGCGGAGTATGCCACGGCGAAGCGCCGTGTCGCCAGCGCCGACTTTCAGGAATGTTGGTTGGATTCCCGGTTCAGTATTTCCATGTACCCGGCGTAGCTGTAAATCCGCCCTCGCTTCTGGCCGGTGATTTCACAGACGATGCCCAATTCGATCAGCTTGCCCAACATCTTGGCGACGGTGTTGGGGCTTTGGGTCGTTCGCTCGCAGATGCCGGCGATCTGGCTGATCGGGCGGGCGTAGAGCGCGTGATGCACGAGCAGGGCCGAGGTAGCGAGGCGGCCGAGTTCGACTTGGATGCGCTGGCGGTCGGTAGCATGCAATTCAGTAAGGGCGCGGGCGGTGGCGATGGCCTGATTGGCCGAGTCCGCGACGGCGGTGGCGAAGAACCACAGCCATTCCTCCCAGTCGCCTTGCTCGCGGGCGGTTTGCAGCAGTTCGTAATAGGTTTCGCGGTGGGTCTTGAAGTGCAGCGAAAGATAGAGCAGCGGCTCGCGCAAGATGCCTGCATTGACGAGGATGAGCGGGATCAGCAACCGGCCGAGGCGGCCGTTGCCATCGAGATAGGGGTGGATGGTCTCGAACTGCACATGGGACAGAGCGGCCTTGACGAGGGGCGTGTGTCGCTGCGGTTGGTCGTTGAGGAAGCGCTCGAGCGCTGAGAGGCATTCCGCCAGTCGTTGCGGTGGTGGCGGCACGAAGGCGGCGCGGGAGGGGCGGGCGCCGCCGATCCAGTTCTGGCTGCGGCGGATTTCCCCTGGCGACTTGCCTGCGCCGCGACCGTGGGCCATGAGCTTGCCGTGCATTTCGTTCATCAGCCGCAGGCAGATGGGCAGACCGCCGCGCAGCAGGCCGAGACCATGTTCGAGTGCGGCGACGTAGCAGGACACTTCCTGCACGTCGTCCAGCGGCACGCCAGGCGCGCCGTCGGCCTCATAGACCATCAGGTCGGCGAGAGAGGACTGGGTGCCCTCGATCTGCGAGGAAAGCACGGCTTCCTTGCGCACATAGCTATAGAGAAAGACGGCGGTGTCCGGTAGCAGGACGCCGATGCTGTCGAGCCTGCCGAGGGCAAGCAGGGCTGCATCCAGTCGTTCTTGAAGCTCCGGTGAAAAGACCAGCGGCGGATCGGGCGGCAGCGACGCGGGCACGAAGGCGCGGCAGGTTTCGCCGCCTGCCGTGGAGATGTCATAGCTGCCGGTGAGTCCGCGTTTCATGATGTGTTTCGTGCAATAAGAAATGGCGTTATTGCACGAAGTTGTGAAATTTGCAATAAGACAAAGCACTATTGCAAGAAAAACGGCGCAGGGGTTATCCCGTGCGCCGCTCTTGTCACCGTACCGCCAGCACCGACTCTTGGCCGGCGCGGCTTTTCCTAGTCCATCGCCTCGTACAGCGGCAACGTAAGGAACTCGGGATAGTTGTCGGCGAGCGACATCTCTTCGAAAATCTTCGCAGCCTGATCGTAGGTTTCGGTCTTCTCGCCCTGGGCGATGACGGTGGCCTTGACCTTCGCCAACTCCTCGGGGATGAAGCCGCGCACCATGTCGGCGGTGACCTTGCGGCCGTCGTCGAGCTTGCCCTTGGGGCTAACGACCCACTGCCACACCTGCGAGCGGCTGATCTCTGCCGTGGCGGCATCTTCCATCAGGTTGTGGATCGGCACGCAGCCGTTGCCGGCCAGCCAGCTGCCGAGGTAATGGATGCCGACATTGATGTTGTTGCGCACGCCGGTTTCCGTGATCGGCTGCTCGGGCTGGAAGTTGAGCCAGTCCTTGGGGCCGAAGCTTTCGTCGCGCTGCTTTTCCCACTGGTTGGGGCGCTCGCCCAGCACCTTCTGGAATTCTTCCGCGGCGATCGGCACCAGGCCGGGATGGGCCACCCAGCCGCCGTCGAAGCCGTCGTTGGCGTCGCGGGTCTTGTCGTGACGGATGCCGGCCAGCGCCTTCTCGTTGGCCACCGGGTCGTTCTTGATCGGGATCAGCGCGCTCATGCCGCCGATGGCCGGGGCGCCACGCTTGTGGCAGGCCTTGACCAGCGCCAGCGCATAGCTGCGCATGAAAGGCACTTCCATGGTGATGGCGCCGCGATTGGCGAGGCAGAAATCCTTGTTGCGCTTGAACTTCTTGATGCAGGAAAAGATGTAGTCCCAGCGCCCGGCGTTGAGGCCGGCGCTGTGCTGGCGTAGCTCGTAGAGGATTTCTTCGAGTTCGAAGGTGGCAAGGATGGTCTCGATCAGCACCGTGGCCTTGATGGTGCCCTGCGGCAGGCCGATCGCTTCCTGCGCCATGACGAAGACATCATTCCAGAGGCGCGCTTCGAGATGGCTTTCCATCTTCGGCAGGTAGAAGTAGGGGCCGGCGCCGCGCGCGATCTGCTCCTTGGCGTTGTGGAACAGGAACAGGGCGAAGTCGAAAATGCCGCCGGAGACGCGCTGGCCGTCGATCAGCACATGCTTTTCGTCCAGGTGCCAGCCGCGCGGACGGACTTGCAAGGTGGCTATCTTGTCGTTGAGCTTGTATTCCTTGCCGGCTTCGTTCTTGAAGCTGAGTTCGCGGCGGATGGCCTTGTAGAGGTTGACCTGGCCCTGAATCTGGTTGTCCCACTTCGGGCTGTTGGAGTCCTCGAAGTCGGTCATGTAGCTGTCCGCGCCGGAGTTGTAGGCGTTGATGATCATCTTGGCCTCGACCGGGCCGGTGATCTCGGTACGACGGCGCTCCAGGGCTTTCGGCAGCGGCGCGATCTTCCAGTCGCCTTCGCGGATCTGCTGGGTTTCGGGCAGGAAATCGGGCATGTCGCCGGCATCGATGCGGGCCTGGCGGGCGACGCGGGCCTTGAGCAGTTCCTGGCGGCGTGGCTCGAAGGCGCGGTGCAGCTTTGCCACCAGCGCCATGGCTTCGGGGGTAAGAATCTTGGCGTATTCGGCCGTGATGGGGGCGTTGATCTGGATACCGGCGGGCAGGCTCATGGGGGACTCCTTGATGTGGGATTGCTACGGTGTCTGAATTCTATTCTTGCCTGTTTGGATGGAGAAGCTATGATTCGATCAATTGATTATTGACTAATGGTATCGAATGGATCAGTTCAAGCAGATTTCTGCCTTTGTTGGTGTCGCAAGTCGCGGCAGCATGTCGGCCACCGCCCGCGCCGAGGGCGTGACGCCGGCGATCATCGGCCGGCGCCTCGATGCGCTGGAAGAACGGCTGGGCGTCAAGCTCCTGTTGCGCACCACGCGGCGGATTTCGCTGACCTTCGAGGGGGCCGCCTTTCTCGAGGATTGCCAGCGCATCCTGCGCGAACTGGCGGATGCGGAGGGCGCGGTCAGTCTGGGCGGCATTCGGCCCGGTGGGCATTTGAAGATCTCGGCGCCGGCGGGCTTCGGCCGGCGCCACGTGGCGCCGCTGCTGACACGCTTCGTCGCAGACAACCCGGAAGTCACGGTGCGCCTCGACTTGTCGGATCGGCTGGTCGATCTGGTCGATGAGAACGTGGACTGCGCCATCCGCATCGGCGATCTGGCGGATTCGAGCCTGATCAGCATCCGTCTCGGCGAGATGCGGCGCGTGATAGTCGCCAGCCCGGACTACATCGCGAAAGTCGGCGTTCCGTCGGCGCCGACTTTGCTCGGCGAGTACAACTGCCTGTCGCTGCGCCAGCAGCGCGGCTGGACGCTGCGCGTGGAGGGCGAGGTGCGGGTGGTGAAGGTGAGCGGCAGCCTCGAGTGCAACGACGGCGCGGTGTTGCACGACTGGGCCCTGGCCGGCAAGGGGCTGGCGTGGCGCTCGCTGTGGGAAGTCGGCGCCGATATCGCGGCGGGGCGATTGGTGACGGTACTGGATGAGTTCGCCGCGCCGCCGGTGGGGATCCACGCCGTGGTGCCGCAACGTCGGCATCTGCCGTTGCGGGTGAGGCTGTTCATCGATCTGCTCAAGGCAACCTGGCGTGATCCAGCCTATTGGGCAGTCGCGGCCGGCTGACGCAGATCAGGCAGAGCCTGTCCCAGAAAACCGTCGAGTTGTTTGACCCAGGCATCTTTGCCGAAGACGAAGCCGTCATTGTGGCCGCCTTCGATCTCAAGGAATTGCTTGGGCGGGCGGGCGGAGTCGAACAGACGGCGGCCGTGGGCATAGGGGATGATGTCGTCGCTGCGGCTATGGATCACCAGCAGCGGGCAAGCGATCTGCGATAGTCGTGTCAGGGTGTCATAGCGGATGTGCGCCAGCAGTCGTACCGGCAGCAGGGGATACAGGTCGGCTCCCATGTCGGGCACGGAGGTGAAGGTCGAAGCCAGCACCAGTGCGGCGGGACGGTTTGCCGTCGCCAGCTTTGCCGCTACCCCGCCCCCCAGCGATTCGCCGAAGACGACGATGCGATCGGCAGGGAAGCCGAGCGCTTGCGTGGCGTGGCGCCAGGCGGCTTCGGCGTCGAGATAAGTGCCTTGCTCCGATGGGTTTCCGCTGCTGAGACCGTAACCGCGGTAGTCGATGATCAGGGTCGCCAGCCCGAGCTCATGGAACATGCGCAGATAGTCGAGCCGGTGACCGATGTTGCCGGCATTGCCGTGGAAGAAGACAACCAGGCCACGTGCGCTGCGTTTGGCGTCGGCCGGCACAAACCAGCCGTCGAGGCTTTCGCCATCCGCGGTGGCCAGCTGCAGCGGGGTGAATGGCAGACCGATATCCGTCGGGCTGGCGCGGAAGTCGCGATCGATTTCCGGCAGGAATACCAGCGAATCCTGCTTGAAATAGATCAGGGCCATCACGCCCAGATAAATCATCAGACCAATCTGGAGTACCGACCAAAACATCGAAAAGACCTTCCTGGGGAGCTGAGCGGTCATCAATGGATCAAATCCGAACGGTTTGCGCTGGCCAATCAGGTGCCTACTCTAACCCATCCCACGGGGGGATACCGTCCTCGCCCAGAGGGGCTCGGACATATCCCGCCAGGGGATACCGTCCTCGCCCAGAGGGACTCGGACATATCCCGCCAGGGGATACCGTCCTCGCCCAGAGGGACTCGGACATAAAAAAATGCCGCACCGGTTTCCCGGTGCGGCATTCTTGAGCGCTGTCCGCTTGTAGCTTAGTGGAACTGCTCTTCCTCGGTCGAGCCGGTCAGCGCCTTGACGCTGGACGAGCCGCCCTGGATCACGGTGGTGACGTCGTCGAAGTAGCCGACGCCGACTTCCTGCTGGTGCGAGACGAAGGTGTAGCCTTGCTCGCGAGCCTTGAATTCCGGCTCCTGCACCATGTTCACATAGTGCTTCATGCCTTCGCCACGGGCGTAGGCGTGAGCAAATTCAAACGTGTTGAACCAGTTGATATGGATGCCGGCCAGGGTGATGAACTGGTACTTGTAGCCCAGCGCCGAGAGCTCTTCCTGGAAGGAAGCGATTTGCGAGTCGGACAGGTTCTTCTTCCAGTTGAAGGACGGCGAGCAGTTGTAGGACAGCAGCTTGCCGGGGCAGGCAGCGAGCACAGCCTGGGCGAATTCGCGGGCGAAGCCGATATCCGGTACGCCGGTTTCGCACCACACCAGGTCGGCGTAGGGCGCGTAGGCGATGCCACGGCTGATCGACTGCTCAAGGCCATTCTTGACGCGATAGAAACCCTCCTGCGTACGCTCGCCGGTGATGAAGGGTTTGTCGTTGTCGTCGTAGTCGCTGGTGATCAGGTTCGCGGCTTCGGCATCGGTGCGCGCCAGGATGATGGTGGGGACGCCCATGGTGTCGGCAGCGAAACGAGCGGAGATCAACTTTTCAACGGCTTCGCGGGTGGGCACGAGCACCTTGCCGCCCATGTGGCCGCACTTCTTCACGGCCGCCAGTTGGTCTTCGAAGTGCACGCCGGCGGCGCCGGAGACGATCATGTTCTTCATCAGTTCGAAGGCGTTAAGCACGCCGCCGAAGCCGGCTTCGGCGTCAGCCACGATGGGCAGGAAGAAGTCGATGTATTCCTTGTCACCCGGATTGATGCCACGGCTCCACTGAATCTCGTCAGCACGCTTGAAGGTGTTGTTGATGCGGCGGACCATGGTGGGGACAGAGTCGTAGGCATACAAGGACTGGTCCGGATACATGGTTTCAGACGTGTTACCGTCGGCAGCGACCTGCCAGCCCGACAGATATACGGCTTCGAGACCGGCTTTGGCCTGCTGCATGGCTTGCCCGGCACTGATGGCGCCAAAGGCATTGACGTAGCCCTTCTTGGCGCCGCCATTGACCTTGGCCCACAGATTTTCTGCGCCGCGCTTGGCGAGCGTGTGTTCGATTTGCACGGAACCGCGCAGGCGCACCACGTCGTCGGCGCTGTAACCACGCTTTACGCCTTTCCAGCGGGGGTTCTCTTTCCAGTCCTTTTCCAGGGCTGCGACTTGTGCTTTGCGATCGGTCATGGTCAATCCTCTGTAGGGTCGTTGTCGAAGGGGATGCTCCAAACGGGAGCAGTGACGACAGTATAAAGAGGATTTTGCGCCGCAGCAATAGTCTTATATAAGACTTTGGAATTTTTTTTATTGTTCTTAAACAGTATATTGTATTGTTAATTTCACAATACGAGAACCATTCCGCGATAGCGAAACGATCCGGAACTTCTCTGATATATGTCTTATATAAGATGGGGTCTAATGCAATGCGGTGGCGCTGACGATGACGCCATCTTCGTCCGCATAGAGCCATTCACCAGGGGTGAATGTGACGCCGCCGAAAGTCACCGGGATGTCTGCCTCGCCGACATTTTTCTTTACCGTCTTCATCGGATGGGTGTCGATCGCGAATACGCCGATGTCCATCTCGTCAATCGCGCGGGAATCCCGGATGCAGCCATAGACGACGATACCGGCCCAGCCGTTCTTCACTGTCAGTGCGGCTAGTTGATCGCCCACCAAGGCCCGCCGCAAACTGCCGCCGCCGTCGATTACCAGCACGCGATTGTTGCCCGGAGACTCCAGCGTCTTTCTGACCAGCGAGTTGTCTTCAAAGAGCTTAAGCGTGGCGATGCGGCCAAAAAAGGCCGCGCGGCCGCCAAAGCTGCTGAACATCGGTTCGACGACGCGGACCTTGTCTTCATGTGCGTCGCAGAGGTCGGTGGTAAGCAAATCCATAGGGAATGTATGCGAGAGGAATGGATAGCCGGGCGCGCCTTCGACGCGCCTGGCAGCGAATCTAAACTAGATTGCCGACGTCACCGTGGGTGTTCTGGCAGTCTCTTCGAAGCTGAGCATGATTTTCTCGTGCTCATCGAGGTCAATGGTGACGCGGCCGCCATGAACCAGCTTGCCGAACAGGAGTTCGTCGGCCAGCGCGGATCGGATCGTGTCCTGTATCAGGCGCGCCATTGGTCGCGCACCCATCAACGGATCGAAACCTTTCTCAGCCAACCAGGCCCGCAAGGCGTCTGTGAAAATGGCCTCAACCTTTTTCTCGTGGAGCTGGCCTTCGAGTTGCATGAGGAACTTGTCCACCACGCGCAGGATGATCTGGGCGTCGAGCGCGCGGAAGGAGATGATTGCATCCAGTCGATTGCGGAATTCAGGCGTGAACATGCGCTTGATGTCGGCCATTTCGTCGCCCTGTCCCTTGTTGGCGGTAAAGCCGATGCTGGTTTTCTGCAGGGCTTCGGCGCCGGCGTTGGTCGTCATTACGATCACCACGTTGCGGAAGTCCGCCTTGCGGCCATTGTTGTCGGTCAAGGTTCCGTGGTCCATCACCTGCAACAGGATGTTGAACACCTCCGGGTGCGCCTTCTCGATTTCGTCCAGCAGCAGCACCGCGTGCGGCTTCTTGGTCACGGCTTCCGTGAGCAGGCCGCCCTGGTCAAAGCCCACATATCCTGGAGGTGCGCCGATCAGCCTGCTCACGGCGTGGCGCTCCATGTACTCGGACATGTCGAAGCGGATCAGTTCGATCCCCATGCCATAGGCCAACTGGCGGGCGACCTCGGTTTTGCCTACGCCGGTCGGGCCGGAGAACAAGAAGCAGCCGATAGGCTTCTGCGGGTCGCCCAACCCCGAACGCGACATCTTGATCGCCTTGGCCAAGGCTTCGATGGCGACATCCTGGCCGAACACCATGTTTTTCAGATCACGGTCGAGATTCTTCAGCGCCGAGCGGTCATCCGCCGAAACGTGCTGGGGCGGGATGCGTGCAATCTTGGCGACGATGTCTTCAATTTCGAGCTTGCCGATGGTCCGCTTCTGTTTCGATTTCGGTAGGATGCGCTGCGCTGCGCCGGCCTCGTCGATGACATCGATGGCCTTGTCGGGCAAGTGGCGATCGTTGATGTACTTGGCCGCCAGTTCCGCCGCGCTGGAAATCGCGGCGGCGGAATATTTGACGCCGTGATGTTCTTCAAAGCGTGACTTGAGGCCGCGCAGGATCGACACCGTTTCATCTACCGAGGGCTCATTGACATCGACCTTCTGGAAGCGCCGGGACAGTGCATGGTCCTTTTCGAATACGCCGCGAAACTCGGTGTAGGTGGTCGCCCCGATGCATTTCAGAGCGCCGGACGACAAGGCGGGCTTGAGCAGATTGGAGGCGTCCATGGTGCCGCCCGACGCCGCGCCGGCGCCAATCAGCGTGTGTATCTCGTCGATGAACAGAATGGCGTTGGGGTTGTCGGCCAACTGCTTGAGGACACCCTTCAGGCGCTGTTCGAAGTCGCCGCGATACTTGGTTCCCGCCAGGAGAGCGCCCATGTCAAGACAATATACGGTGGCATTGGCGAGAATCTCCGGCACCCGTCCCTCGACAATGTGGCGGGCAAGCCCTTCCGCGATGGCTGTCTTGCCTACGCCCGCCTCGCCTACCAGCAGCGGGTTGTTTTTGCGCCGACGGCACAGGGTCTGGATTACCCGTTCCAACTCCTTGTCGCGGCCTATCAGGGGGTCAATCTTGCCGGTCAGCGCCAGTTGATTGAGATTTTGCGTGAAATTTTCTAAGGCGCCGCCTTTTTCCTGCGCTTCGACCTCGGTTTCCGCCGGTTCTTCTTTGCCCCGTGGTTGTGGCGTCTTGGTAATGCCGTGCGAAATGAAATTCACCACGTCAAGTCGCGTGATGTTCTGGCGCTGCAAGAAAAAGACCGCATGCGAGTCCTTCTCGCCGAAGATGGCCACCAGCACGTTTGCGCCAGTGACTTCCTTCTTTCCCGAGGACTGGACATGAAGGATCGCGCGCTGTATCACGCGCTGGAAACCAAGCGTCGGTTGCGTGTCAATTTCGTCGCTGCCGGCTACCGTCGGCGTATGCTCATTGATAAAAGTCAGCAACTCCTTGCGCAGGCCTTCGATATCGGCCGCGCAGGCACGCAATACCTCGGCGGCAGAGGGATTATCCAATAGCGCCAGCAGCAGATGTTCGACGGTGATGAACTCATGGCGTTTCTGCCGGGCTTCGACAAAGGCCATGTGCAAGCTGACTTCAAGTTCTTGGGCAATCATCAGTTTTCCTCCATCACGCAAGCCAGCGGGTGCTGGTGCCGACGTGAAAATGCGCTCACCTGCTCAACTTTTGTCGCAGCGACATCGCGAGGATACACGCCACAAGCGCCTTTGCCCTCGCGATGCACCTTGAGCATGACTTGCGTCGATTGCTCACGCGACAAACCAAAAAACTTCTCCAACACTACTACGACGAAATCCATCGGCGTGAAATCGTCGTTGAGCAGCAAAACCTTGTACATCGGTGGCGGCTTGGTGCGGCTCTGCTCCGGTGCCAGTGCAGCGTCGCCTTCCGGTCCGACTTGCTTGCGTGTAACCATGGTTGGATTCTAATGTGATTCCTTCCTAGTTCAACACCAGAAAAAAGAGGGGAATAGGGTGCCGATGCAACCGTATTTTGGGATCGCTGCCGAATATGCAAGAGCCGGGCATGTGCGTTGCAACATCGAAAGTTGTTGACGCTGCTTGACAATGTGCGTAAAACGCGAAACGTGTTTAGTTCAAAATCCCCCGCAGTGACCTACGGTCGTCTCACAGTCTGTCAAATTGCAGCTCCTCTGAATCGCCGCTTGGCCCCCTCTGCTATTCCGACTTTGAACCTCAAACATGCCCCGGCCGGGGTGCGGTGTTTTGCAGCCCGCAGCGGTGGCCGATTCGTTCGTTTTTGATTAAGGAAAAAGTTACATGGCAACTGGTACAGTTAAGTGGTTCAATGACGCCAAGGGTTTTGGTTTTATTACCCCGGATGACGGCAGTGAGGATCTGTTCGCGCATTTCTCGGCCATCAATATGGCTGGGTTCAAGTCCCTGAAGGAAGGCGACAAGGTGACTTTCGACGTGGTGCAAGGCCCTAAGGGCAAGCAAGCGTCGAACATTCAGAAGCCTTGATGTCCCCGATCTTTTCGCTGCCGGGCTAATTCCGGTTCCGAAAATACAAAGCCCGTCCGACGTAAGAATCGGGCGGGCTTTGTTTTTGCTGCGGCAGCTTGTTTTGCTGGCTACATGCGGTCAATCATGGCCTGGCCGAACGCCGAGCATTTCACTTCCTTGGCACCCTCCATCAGGCGGGCGAAGTCGTAGGTCACGACCTTGTCGCCGATCGCCGCTTCCATGGACTTGATAATGAGGTCGGCGGCTTCGATCCAACCCATGTAACGCAGCATCATTTCGGCGGAAAGGATCAAGGACCCCGGATTCACATAGTCCTTGCCTGCGTACTTGGGCGCCGTACCGTGGGTCGCTTCGAAACAGGCATACAGATCGGAAATATTCGCACCCGGGGCTATACCTATACCACCAACCTGCGCCGCCAGCGCATCGGAAATGTAGTCGCCGTTCAGGTTGAGCGTCGCGATGACGTCGTACTCAGCCGGACGCAACAGAATCTGCTGCAGGAATGCGTCTGCGATGGCGTCCTTGATGATGATGCCGTTGGCGAGTTTGAGCCATGGCCCACCGTCGATTTCTACGCCGCCGAATTCATTTTTCGCCAGTGCGTAGGCCCAGTCGCGGAAGCCTCCTTCCGTGTACTTCATGATGTTGCCCTTGTGCACAATCGTCACCGACTTGCGCTTGTTGGCAATGGCATAATTTACGGCGGCACGCATCAGGCGCTCGGTTCCTTCACGCGAAACCGGCTTGATACCGATGCCGGAGGTATTGGGGAAGCGAATCTTCGTTACTCCCAGTTCCTCTTGCAGAAACTTGATGAGTTTCTTGGCCTGTGTCGATTCAGCCTGCCATTCGATGCCACAGTAGATGTCTTCGGTGTTCTCGCGGAAAATCACCATATCGGTCTTGCTTGGATCCTTGAGCGGCGAGGGAATACCCCTGAAATAGCGCACCGGGCGCACGCATTGGTACAGATCCATCTCTTGCCGCAAGGCGACGTTGAGCGAACGTATGCCGCCGCCCACCGGTGTGGTCAGCGGCCCTTTGATGGAGACCGAGTACTCCTTGCAGGCGGTAATGGTTTCTGCTGGCAGCCACACGTCAGGACCGTACAGGCGGGTGGCTTTTTCTCCGGCATACACCTCCATCCACGAAATCTTGCGTTTGCCACCATAAGACTTCTGCACGGCGGCATCCACCACTCTCTGCATAACCGGCGTGATGTCCACGCCAATGCCGTCGCCCTCGATAAAGGGAATGATGGGATTGTCGGGAATGGGCTGGCCGGGAATGATTTTCTGGCCTTGTGCGGGAACCTTGATAAGGGAAGTGCTCATGCCTGCTCCGTAAATATTAGTGTGTTGAACGTCGAGAGGGATGCGGAAGAAATCGTTTTTTATTATCCTCCAAAAAGCCTACCCTCTCTAGTTGCTATGCCGCCAGGTGGCCGCAGTGCGCGCTGTTAGAATCGATGCGGTCTAGCTTACCGAGATTTCGCCCCATGTCTGCTGGCCCATCCGATGACCTGATCGCTGAATCCATCGCCACCGTTCTTGTGCACGGCTTCAACAAGCACTATCGACTGTTTCGCGAGAGTTCGGCGCTCGCCAAGCAGCGCTTTGAACGGGCGCGCTGGCTAGAGGGCCAGCAGGCAGTGAGGGATCGTATCCAGTTTTATGATGATCGGGTCAGGGAAACCACGGAGCGGCTGCGTGGCGAATTCAATGCCGACAGCTTGGGCGACGCAGTCTGGCAGCAGGCGAAACTCCAGTACATAGGTTTGCTGACCAACCACAAGCAGCCCGAGTTGGCGGAAACCTTCTTCAATTCGGTGTTTTGCCAGATTCTCCACCGCACCTATTTCCACAACGATTTCATTTTTGTGCGTCCGGCGGTGTCTACCGAATACATTGAGTCCGATCCGCCGACCTATCGTTGTTACTACCCGAACGAAGCGGGTTTTCGCGAGTCGATTCGCCAGGTGTTTGTCGATTTTGGATGGGCGCGGGAGTTCGACGATCTGGATCGCGATGTGGATTTCATTGTGCGCAGCATTGAGTTGCATCTAGGCAGCATGCCTGCTCGCGAGGCCAATCTTCAGATACAGGTGCTCAACTCGCCTTTCTATCGGAACAAGGGTGCTTATGTGATCGGCAAGGCGGTGAATGGTGCTCTTGAGTATCCATTTGCCGTTCCGGTCCTGCATTCGGCGGAAGGCAAGCTCTACCTGGATACGGTCATCCTCGATGCTTGGCGGATCGGGGTCCTGTTCTCGCTGTCGCGCGCCTATTTCATGGTCGATATGGAGGTACCTTCCGGCTACGTGCAGTTTCTGCGTTCAATCATGACCAGCAAGCCGCGCTCTGAGCTTTACACCATGCTCGGGCTTGGCAAGCAAGGCAAGACCATGTTCTTTCGCGACCTGATATTCCATCTGCATCATTCGGCGGATCAATTCATCGTCGCTCCCGGCATACGGGGTCTGGTCATGCTGGTATTTACCCTGCCTTCCTATCCCTATGTGTTCAAGGTTATCAAGGATGTCTTTGGCAGTTCAAAGGAGGTCGATCACGATACGGTGCGTCGCAAGTATCAACTGGTGAAACAGGTGGATCGCGTCGGGCGTATGGCCGACACTCTGGAGTTTTCCAAGGTTGCGTTGCCACGCAGGCGTTTTTCGCAGGAACTGATCGACGAGTTGTACAAAGAGGTGCCGTCGCTGATGGAGGAGGACGGCGATGATCTGATCATCAAACACCTATATATCGAGCGACGCATGGAGCCGCTCAACATTTATCTGGAGAAAGCCGAGAAGGCAGGCCGCGACGATCAGGTGGAGCATGCGGTGCGTGAATACGGAAATGCCATTCGCGAACTCGCCATCGCCAATATCTTCCCTGGCGATCTGCTGTGGAAGAATTTTGGCGTTACTCGCTATGGCCGAGTGGTGTTTTATGACTATGACGAAATTGAGTTCATGACCGATTGCAAGTTCCGGCGCATTCCTCCGGCGCCGAACTTCGAGGCCGAGATGTCCGGCGAGGTGTGGTACTCGGTCTCCAGGCTGGACGTATTTCCAGAGGAATTCGAAACCTTCCTGCTGGTGTCCGACAAGATTCGCGATGCCTTCATGCGTCATCATCGCGATTTGTTCGATGCTTCATTCTGGCAGAAGACGCAGGAACTGATCCGCCAAGGCGCGATGCAGGACTTCTTTCCCTATCCTGAATCGCAACGCTTCTGCAACGTTTTTGGCGCCGGTCGCTCGGCTTGAGTCGCCTCATACTTTTCAACAAGCCTTACGGCGTGTTGACCCAGTTTACCGATACTGCCGGGCGACCCACGTTGGCCGACTACATACCGGTCCGCAACGTATATGCCGCCGGGCGGCTCGATGCAGACTCGGAAGGTCTCGTCGTGTTAACGGACAATGGCGCCTTGCAGGCCCGAATCGCCAATCCACGGCACAAGCTAAGCAAGCTGTATCGGGTCCAGGTTGAAGGCCTCCCCACCGATGTCGCCCTGCGTCAACTTGCGGCCGGGGTGGATCTTGGCGATTTCGTCACGCGACCTTGTCAGGTGCGCCGAATTGCCGAGCCGGAGAACCTCTGGCCGCGAACTCCACCGGTCCGCTATCGGGCAGCGATTCCGACCAGTTGGCTCGAACTTGTTCTGCAGGAAGGAAAGAACCGTCAAGTCAGGCGCATGACGGCTAGGGTCGGATTCCCGACGCTAAGGCTGATTCGTTGGGCTGTGGGGGATTGGACTCTTGGTGGACTTGC
>Ga0209211_10004897_pt1 | contig 20419 bp, 20 predicted proteins | sample RifGroA2_FD_183992 | JGI IMG/M metagenome (GOLD analysis project Ga0209211, IMG submission 183992) | Groundwater microbial communities from Rifle, Colorado, USA - Groundwater A2 (SPAdes) (version 2) | ecosystem: Environmental > Aquatic > Deep subsurface > Groundwater | place: Rifle, Colorado...
TAACTTGTAGGTCCCGAAGGAACCGTTTTGTTTCCGACTTTCGATTTTAAATCATGGAGTGAGAATCACTATTTTGATATTAATGAAACCCCATCTACTTTAGGTGCAATAACAGAAACCGCTCGACTACGTTTAAATGCCGTAAGAACCCCGCATCCAATTTATTCATTTGCGGCCATAGGTAAACACAGCAGAGAGTATGAACAATGCGATGATAGAGAAGCTTTTGGAGAAAAATCCGTATTTTCATTATTTCATAAAATGAATGGACTCATTATCAGTATTGGCCTCGAGTGGAACAGTACATTTTCTTTTCAACATTATATAGAATACAAATTAGGCGCTTCTTATCGAAGAATTAAGAAATTTGCTGGAATTTATATAGATAAAAATAATGAGGCTCAATTAAAAACTTACACCATGTGTGTAAGAAAGACCCTTCGGCATAAAACTTATATTGTTCCTGGTATGACCGAGTTACATGCACGAGGAATCATTCGCGAAATAGCGGTCGGAAACGCAAAGGTTCATTTTGCACGAGCCAACGTTTTTTTTGATAATATGGGTGAGATTATAAAAAATAATCCTGAAAAATGTCATTACGTCGAGCAAGTAAATTATTGACTGCGCAATGCCTGAAAAAGAAAAACAAATTAAAAATAGCTTCATTTACATCCTTCCAATCTTAGTGGGAAATATTATTCCCATTATTACCCTTCCCATCTTTACTAGAATTCTTAGTAAAGAAGACTTTGGGGCTCTTGCCTTAGCACAGACCTATGGTCTTTTCATGACGGGCATTGCAAACTTTGGTCTTTTAACAATCTATGAACGTAATTTTTTTGAATATAAAGATAATAACAAACAAGCTTCCTTGCTCTATTCCATTCTTCTTTTTGTTATCAGCGCCTTTATCATTTGTGCCCTTTTTACCTTCTACTTTCGCTTTACATTTTCCCGATGGATTATAGGGTCAGAAAACCATGGCAATTTGCTCTTTTGGTCATTTTGTTCCACAGCTATCGTAAGCCTTAAACTATATTATCTTACTTATTTTAAGAATACAGAAAATGCGAAAAGTTTTGCTTGGTATACTATAGATGAAAATGTAATGGGGTTCGTTCTTTCTTTGATATTTGTCGTATTTATGAAAATAGGTGTTTTAGGAATCCCTTACGGACAAATTATCGCTAGCCTCATCGTTTTTACATTTTTAAACAAACGATTCTTAAAATCTCTTCCTTTTAATGTTGATATAATTATTTTAAGAGAAGCACTCAAGATAAGTTACCCTCTTACTCCTAGAATCTTCTTGGGAATTATTGGATCTCAATTCGACAAATACATGATTGGACTCATATCGACTATCGGAGGTGTCGGCATTTACAGCATCGGACAAAAAGTCGCCAATGTGGTCTTTGTTTATATGACAGCCATCCAAAACGTATTTGCTCCTCAAGTATATAAAAGGATGTTTGATTTGGGAGAAAAAGGAGGCGAATCGGTCGGAAAATATTTAACCCCTTTTTCTTATCTGTCCACAGCACTTGCCTTACTTATCTTGCTCTTCTCCGAAGAGATAATACTTCTTCTCACTCCAGAACCTTACCATGGCGCCATCCCAATCGTGATGGCACTCAGTTTATACTATGGATTCCTTTTTTTTGGGAAACAACCTCAACTCTTATTTGCCAAAAAAACTTTTATTACATCACTATTAACATTTACGAACATCGGCTTAAATGTCCTTGTCAATATTCCTTTTATTATGAAATGGGGAGCAATAGGTGCAGCGTGGGGCACTATGTTATCAGGTCTTCTCTCACTCTTAATTTCTTTCATGATTTCTCAACATTATTATTACATCAAATGGGAATGGAAAAAAGTTGGGGCAATCTATTTACTTCTCTTGATCTCTTTTATTATCCTTCTCTTGATGAGATCAATGGAAACTTTTTATTTCTTTCGCATAATCACCAAATTCTTTCTATTGGCTGCCTATATTTTACTCGGAATAAAACTAAGATTCGTAACAACAAATAATTTTGCATTAGTCAGAAATTTAATGCCAAAGATTCTGCGCCCTTCTATCTCATAATCTTTATATAACAAAAAAAAATGAAAATAGCCGCCATTATTCCCGCCCGTTTAGCTGCAACTCGCTTCCCCAATAAACCATTAGCAATGATTTCGGGCCTTCCAATGATCGAACATGTGCGACGACGCGTCGCTTTATGTCCTTTGATAGACCAAGTAATTGTGGCGACATGTGATGAAACCATCAAAAAAGTTGTGGAAGATTTTGGGGGCAAAGTGATTATGACTTCAGATCGGCATGAAAGATGTACAGATCGAATTGCGGAAGCAGCGCTCAATATCGATAGTGATATTATTGTGAATGTTCAGGGGGATGAGCCCCTGATTCGCCCTGGAATGTTAAATGAAGTAATTTCACCTTTAACAAAAGAAGCCGCCCTTCTTTGTACTAACCTGATGTGCCCCATTGCAAATGATGACGAATTTAAAAGCCCCAACTCTGTTAAGGTAGTTGTGGATCGTTTGAATAATATGCTCTATGCCTCCCGCGAACCTATCCCTTCACGACTAAAAGCCCCTAATAATGATTTTCTAAAATGGAAACAATTGGGAATTATCGCTTTCAAAAGCGGCTTTTTACAAGATTTTACTCGGCTTACTCCTACTCCTTTAGAACAGATCGAATCGGTTGATATGCTCAGGGCTATCGAAAATGGCTATCAGATAAGAATGGTAGCTACTCAGCATCGTCTTGTAGGAGTGGATATCCCAGAGCAAGTAAACGAAGTGGAATCTCTTCTACATCATGATCCGCTTGTATCTCGATATATTTAACAGGAAAAGCTGATTTAAATCATATTGCGGGTGGTAATTTATCGGTATTCTCAGCATTCTTCAATTCAGCAAATATGAAAACAATAATCCAGCGCGTCAGTGAGACATCTCGGATACCTCAAGAATTATTGAGCGAGAACCCTCCTTTCCCTAAAAAGGCAAAAATTGAAATCACATCAAATTGCGATTTAAAATGTTTTTTTTGTCAACATACTTATGACGATTCACCAAAAGCTAATATCGATCCCACACTGTGCAAAACACTCATCAAACAATTAAAAGATGCTGGAGTTGAAGATTTAGGGCTATTTTGGATCGGGGAGCCAATGTTGTGCCAACAGTTGCCAGAATATGTAGCCTATGCTAAAAATATAAATATTTCCTACGTATTTATCACAACAAATGGCCGATTGGCCACACCGGACCGACTTCACACTCTTTTTGATGCAGGATTAGACAGTATCAAATTTTCTTTTAATGCCGAAGATCGCGAATCGTATAAAAAAGTGTGCGGCGTCGATGCCTTTGACCAGGTCTTAAAAAATCTTAAACAGGCAAAAGTATGCCGAGGGACTAATTCAAAGCCAGCTATTTATGCGAGTTCAGTTTTTGATCCAAGCAACCCTGAACCTTTCTATCGCATCAAAGAAATGATTGTACCTTTCGTTGACGAACATTACCCCCTCAGACTATATGGAAAAAGAAGCTTAGAAACATCTTCTGAGGCTACAGATATACGCCCCACACATCCGGAAGAAATGCGATCTCTGCAACAAATGTTGCCATGTTGGGCTTTGTTTACCGAACCTCATATCTCTGTTGATGGTCAAATGAGTGTGTGTTACTGCGACCATGATCCCCGCCTGTATGTGGGAGATTTAAAAACTACGAGCCTTAAGGCAGTTTGGCATTCTGAAAAATTCGTCTCCTTAAGGCAAGCCCATTTAGCAAAAAATATTTGCGGCACCCCCTGTGAGCAATGTATTGCTTATACAAGATAGTACTTCCAAATAAAATCTAAGAATATTACCTTATAGTCTTTTATATTAATTTATTAGCCGCATGCAAAAAACAAAACTTAAAGTAGGAATTGCAGGTTATGGAATCGTGGGGAAAAGAAGAAGGATTTTTATTGATCAGCACCCTTCTCTTCAGGTTGTCGCCGTTTGTGATCAAAATTTTGAAAAATCGGGTGCCTTACCGGATGGGACTAAATTCTTCTCCCATTATAAGGAGCTGTTGAAGGAACCCCTTGATGTGCTTTTTGTCTGCGTTCCCAACTATATGGCTGCAGATATTACCATTGCTGGTTTGGAAAGTAATTTACATGTTTTTTGTGAGAAACCTCCCGGAAGGACTGTCGGGGATGTTCAAAGAGTCATTAATATTGAAAAACAGAAACCGCATCTCCAACTAAAATATGGATTTAACCATCGCTATCATGATTCTGTACGAGATGCACTCAACCTAATCAAGTCAGGCGAATTTGGGGAAATCATCAACATGCGCGGCATTTACGGAAAAAGTACTGTCGTCCCGTTTAATGGGGGATGGCGTTCCGAAAGAAAATATGCTGGTGGGGGAATCCTTTTAGACCAGGGAATCCATCTGCTCGACTTAATGCAGCTATTTTGTGGAGAATTTACCGAAGTACAAAGTTATGTCTCCAACAGCTTTTGGAAACATGATGTAGAAGATAATGTCTATGCCCTCATGAAGGATAAACGTGGAAGAATTGCTACAATTCATTCTAGTGCTACTCAATGGCAACATCGATTTTCGTTAGACATTGCCCTTGGAAAAGGTTTTATTGTCTTAAGTGGTATTCTTTCCGGATCAAAAAGTTATGGTGAAGAATCTCTTCTTATTGGCCGAAGAGATGATTCGGGAAACGGGACCATGCGGGAAGAAACAATTCGCTACATTGAAGACAACTCATGGAAACATGAAATCAATGAATTTACAAAAGCAGTTTTAGAAAAAGAGGAAATCCAAAACGGGAAAAGCGAGGAAGCACTTTCTGTCATGAAATTGGTCTATCGAATTTATACAGCCGATTGCCATTGGAAAAATCAATTCCAGATTGAAGACCCAGATAAATAGGAGATTCATATGAATAATATTATACGCCTTTACAAAGAAGCAAAAAATGCCCAGGACTTTGCCATCAATTACCTGGACTATCTATCCGGTTTACTTAAAAAGCTTGATACAAAAGCCATTGCCACTTTCATTGAAGAACTAGAGAATGCTCGTCAAAAAAACCAGACCGTCTTCATTATAGGCAATGGAGGTTCAGCAGCGACATCTTCTCACATGGCCAACGATATTGGATTGGATGTGATGAAAAAAAGCGGAACGAATAAACCTTACAGGATTATGGCTCTGACCGACTGTATTCCTGTACTCACCGCAATCGGGAATGATGACGGGTATGAAAATCTTTTTCTTTACCAGTTAAAAATCCATTATCGTCCCGGTGATAAACTTGTCGTCATTTCCGCCAGTGGAAATTCGCCCAATCTAATATCGGCAGCTCAATGGGTAAAACAACAGGGCGGCACGATTCTTGGACTCTTGGGCTTTGATGGAGGAAAATTAAAAAACATGTGTGATGTTATCGTTCTGGCTGAAACCCCCAAAGGGGAATACGGCCCCGTCGAAGATATCCATATGGTCATGGACCATTTAATGGGCAATTATCTACAAGGGAGAACTTTGGAGGAGGAAAAAAAGGAGTATCCTATTCGATGACGCTTTCTCAATCTCGCCAAATTCTTCTCGGTCCCTCCACATTTGCAGAAACAAATAAAACACCTCTTTTAAAATTAAAAGAACGTGGATTTGAAATTGTGCCCAACCCTTTTAAGCGTAAGTTAACCAAACAGGAATTATTCGATTTACTGAAACCGTCTGTGATTGGATTGGTTGCCGGACTTGAGCCATTGGACCGTGAAGTGCTCCAAAAATCTTCTCTGAAGGTTATTTCCCGTTGTGGTTCGGGAATGTCAAATGTAGATGTCAAAGCTGCAAAAGAGTTGGGAATTCAAGTTTTTTCTACTCCAAATGGCCCGACACGAGCTGTAGCTGAACTGACTCTAGGTTCCCTTCTCTTGCTTCTGAGAAATATCCATCAGATGAATGAGTCCCTTCACTCAGGCAGGTGGGATAAACAAACCGGTTCTGAACTATTTGGAAAAACAATAGCTATCATTGGATTTGGACGTATTGGGCAAATGGTAGCGAAATTAGCTTTAGCCTTTGGAGCCAGAGTTCAAGCAGTAGACCCCTATTTTTCAGGTGCCTTGCCTGAAGGAGTACGTTTGCAATCCTTGGAAGAAGCCTTAAAAGAAGCTGATGTTATCTCCTTGCATTGCGATGGCAACACTCCCATTCTAGGTAATGAGCAATTTCAGATCATGAAACAAGGCAGTTGTTTATTGAACGCCGCTCGAGGTGGACTTATCGATGAAACAAGCCTTATGAAGGCCTTAGATGAAGGAAAAATACGGGGTGCGTGGCTTGATACTTTCTCTCCAGAACCTTATCAAGGCCCTTTAACCCGCTACAAACAAGTTATTTTAACTCCACATGTGGGTTCCTACACAAAGGAATGTCGACAGTCCATGGAAACAGAAGCTGTCGATAATCTGTTAGCTGTTTTTGGAAAATGAATTGAAAAATTCAAATTATCATGAATCGGGACAGAGAGTTAAATTCCATCTTAACTATTTAAAAGGAGTCATAAAGGAATATGCTTTCTGTCAAGAAATGGCTCATGGTTTAGAATTATTAGAAGATATGGGGCTGACCCCTCCACTTCCTGATGGTAAAAGGTGTGGTAACATAGCATATCGTATTCCCGATGGAATGATTGTTTCTAAAAGTGGAAGAACTACGAAAAAGTTGAAGATGAATGATTTTGTCAAAATCATCGATTTTGACAAAACCCTCTGGCAAGCAAAGTATATTAGCGATTCCCCATTCATCAAACCAAGTTCAGACACTCCTTTATACTGGATGGCTCTTGTAGAAGCACCTCTTATCATGAAATGGAAAAAGAGCCCAAAAGTAGCTCTTCATGCACATGCTTTTGCGACTGACAAAGCCGCTAAGAAATTAAATGCGCCAATCTCTCAAACTCGTACAGATTTGAGCACGCCGGAGGATCAAAACGCTTTATTTGAACTTTTAAAAGCTTATCCCTATCCTCATAATAAGTTTTACATCAGACGGGATCATGGATTCTTTGTTCTTGGGGAAACGTTTCAAGATGTTCTCGATTTAATAACCAATGCTATCAAACTTAACCAGTATCCAGAGATAAATAGTTAATGACCATCTTTTCTTCTCCACCAATTGAGTCTAAAAAAAATTTAAATCTTGCTTCAAGACTAGCAAGGACTGCCGCTGGTTTTCTGTCGTCTTCTGGAAGAAAAGTGATTGCGTATCTCCCTCGCGATGTCAAAGTAGAGGCTGATGGCCAATTAAATCAGTTCATCCGAGGCGGCTTAAAAAAAGAAACTGCTTTTCCCATTCTTTCAGAAGAAGATTCCTTATCTTCTGATTTTAATTTTCAGGGGCCATTATGGATTATAGATCCTTTAGATGGAAGTCTTAACTATTCAAAAAACATTCCCTTTTCATGTATTTCTATTGCATTATGGGAAGATCTTCAACCAAAATTAGGCGTGATCTATGATTCAAATCGAAACGAACTTTTTGAGGGGATTGTAGGTGAGGGAGCTTGGTTGAATGGGAAACCTTTAAAAATGGAAACGAGCGTATCCAAGGAAAATGCTATTTTATGTACCGGTTTTCCTACAGGAAGGGATTTTTCAGACTCATCATTGAAAGAATTTGTGGAAGAAGTTAAAGCATACAAAAAAATTCGCCTTTTTGGATCAGCCGCACTTTCCCTGGCTTATGTCGCCAGTGGTAGGGCTGATTCCTATCATGAGGATTCAATTGCGATCTGGGATATCGCTGCGGGCTTGGCTTTAGTTAAGGCGGCTGGCGGAGCTATTGATTATAAAAAAACAGATAACCCTTATCGGTGGATTGTGAAAGCAGGCATTTTATGAAAATTAAAAAACCAAATTGGGTCGGCAAACCACCTTCCTTGGGTTCTTGGGTTACTTTTCCATGTGAAGCGAGCACTGAGATTATGGCTAATGCCGGATTTGACTGGCTAGTGATCGATATGGAGCATGCCCCCTTAGGAGTAAATGAGGCGTCCCGATTAATTCGCGTCACTGATCTGGCAGGCAAACCAGTTTTATGCCGGCTTCCTTCCAACGACCCCATATTAACCAAGAATGTTTTAGATTCTGGTGCTCACGGCATTATTGTTCCCATGGTGGAGTCGGCGGAAGAAGCCCAAAAAGCAGTGGCTTCAGTTTATTATCCACCGAAAGGAAAAAGGGGAGTTGGTTTGGCGCGAGCCCAGGGATATGGAAGTCATTTTGAAGAGTATCGTCAGGAAGGCTCTAAAAATTTGACGGTGATTGCCATGATTGAAACAGTTCTAGGACTTAAAAATGTAAAAGAAATTGCCTCCACTCCTGGTATTGATGCCCTGCTTATTGGCCCATATGATCTTTCAGGGTCCCTTGGTAAAATTGGCCAGCTCTCACATCCAGATTTGCACGTTGCAAAAAAAGATGTGATCGCCGCTGCTAAAGAAGCAGCCATTGGTTGCGGACTCCATGTGATTCACCCATCGGAAGAAGCCGTTGATGCTGCCCTCAAAGAAGGTTATACGTTTATGGCTATCGGTGTAGATATGATTTTTTTGGATCAAGCCGCTAGGGCTGCCTTAATCAATGTTCAAAATTTTTTAAATAAAAAATAGAGGAGCAATTATGAGTGCTCAAAAATTATTAGATGATTCGGCTTTAGAAAATTATAGAGTAAATGGTTTCTATTTCCAGCAAGGTCTATTTAAAAAATCACAAATCGACCAAAGCCTTTTATGGCTCCAAGCACAAGATCAAAAATCCCTAGCCAAATCTTGGACTGAACAGGAACCGGGAGTTGATCTTGCGGTATTGTCGGTCATTCATAAAGGCAATGATCCTTTAGCAGAAATTACCAATGACAAAGTAATGCTTCAAATGGCCTCCGAATTAATAAAGGCCCCTGTCTATGTCTGGTCCAGCAAAGTCAATATGAAGGCAGCATGGTGCGGAACTGTTGAATACATGCACCAGGACTTCGTTTACTGGAAAGATCGCGGTTATCCTAGCGATCAAATGATGACGTGCATTGTTTTTTTAGAGCACCATTCCTTTACAAATGGGGGACTTTGTATTTTCCCTGGTTCTCATCGAAAAGGATTTATCGAACATAGCCCGTTTATCAATATTAATGGCCTTTCTAAAAACATGATCCTGCCAGAAACTTTAAACCGATTGCATCAGGAACATGGCATGAAAGCCATCGAGGCAAATCCAGGAGATGTATTATTCTTTCATACATGTTTAGTACATGGTTCTTCTCATAATACCTCCCCGTATTCACGAAAAATTCTTTTATCTCAGCTAAACGCTGTCGGAAATGAACCGGCTCATGTGGTAGCAAAAACAAAAGCTTTCAACTTAACAAGAGCCGAAATGGAGCTTAAGGAGTCTAAAAGACGACTGGAATGGTTCCAGAAAAAGTATGATGAGCAGAATACGTCTAACGACATTACTTTCTGTCCACCCATTCCTGAGCATGAAAAAGGAGGGTATTAAGTCCCTAGTCTATGTCCACTTCACCTCTTAAAGAAAATGATATTCGACCCCGTGAAATTACAGATCGTTATTTGGAACTTTCTTTAAAAGATGCTCAAAAAATGAACCCGGCTGAGTTTGTAGAAGTCCCTTGTCCTGGATGCAGCAGCCAGCATCAATCACCAAAATTTCTCAAAAATAATTTTCATTTTGTAATTTGCAAAGACTGCGGAAGTCTTTTTTGTTCTCCCCGCCCCTCTCAGAAAATGTTGAATGAATTCTACGAAAAAGGAGAATCATCCAATTATTGGGCGAATGTTTTTTTTCCTGCAGTGGCGGAATCTCGCCGCGAAAAGTTGTTCCGTAAAAAAGCTCATCAGATAAGCATTCTTTTTCCCGAAACGTTTCGGGCCTCTCCAATTACCATATGCGATGTAGGCGCCGGCTATGGGATTTTTTTGGAAGAGCTATACTCTTTTTTCCTAAAAGCAAAGCTGTGCGCTATAGAGCCAGGCCAGGCGTTGGCAAAAAAATGTCGCGTAAAAGGATTTGAAACATTGGAAACAACAGCTGAAAAAGCTGAAAGTTGGGCCAATCGATTTGATTTAGTTATCTCTTCGGAAGTCTTGGAGCATATTTACCAGCCTGATCAATTTACAGAAGCTCTTTATCGGCTCGTTAAGCCGGGAGGTACAGTCATTGTCACCGGTTTGGGTTATGAAGGCTTTGATATTCTTCTTCTCCAAGAAAAATCAAAAAGCGTCTTTCCTCCTCATCACATTAATTTTCTTAGCCTGCAGGGTTGTAAAAAATTATTTGAGAGAACCGGATTTAAAAAAGTCGAGGTTTGGACCCCTGGAGAATTAGATGTCGATATTGTAATGAATAGCGAATTTGCTCCCGAGTTTTTAAAGACCCTTTGTAAACGAGAAGGTGCCGGATCTGCATTACAAGATCTACTAAAAAAATATAACTTGAGTTCCCATGTTTGGGTGAAAGCAGTCAAAGAATGAAAACCTTTCTAGTCACGGGCGCTGCAGGGCTCATCGGCTCTTCTGTTGTCCGGCAATTAGTTCAGCAAGGTTTTCGGGTCATTGCTTTTGATAACTTTTCTATAGGCGATTGGAATGAAGAAAAAGAAGAATTAATTTGGGAAAAGGGAGATATAGGCACTGTTGATTTTGGTTCTCTTTCTAAAGGTAGCAAAATAGAAGCTGTTGTTCATTGTGCCGCTCATCCAGGAGGTCGGTCGCTGCAGGAGCCTTCTGAAAATGTTCGAGTGAATACTTTTGGCAGTATGAGACTTTTTGAATGGTGTACCCGCAATCAAGTAAAAGTAGTGTATCTAAGTTCATCTATTATTTATGGAGAACAGCCAGCTGGGGGCATCTCAGAAACTGCTACTTTAAATGCAGGCACTATTTATGGTGCCTGTAAAGTTGCCTGCGAAAATTATCTTAGAATTTTACAGGAAGGTTATGGATTACAATGGGTAATTTTAAGGCTCTTTGCTACCTATGGGCAGGGTCATAAACCCAATGTTCATCAGGGCATCGTCAATGTACTTCTGACTCAATTATTAGCAGGCAATCAGGTAGTGGTAAAAGGTTCTCTAAAACGTCTGAGAGACTTCATTTATGTAGAAGACACTACCAAAGCAATAACAACATGTCTTTTAAACGCCAATTCCTATGGTCAGATTTTAAATGTGGGTAGTGGAGAATCGCTCAGCATCATGGAGCTTATAGAAAGACTCTGTCATTTATTAGGAAAACCCATGAAAGATATCAGCATACTAGAAGAAGGGAAAACAGTGGGAGATCCTCTTTACAATGTTGCTGATGTGACAAAAATAAAAAATCTTATCGGTTTCGCAACAGACTTTGATCTTAACAAAGGTTTAAGCCTTCTAATACACGCTCGAACTCATAAGTAGATTTAAATTATGTGCGGATTATTAATCGTCTATTCTAAAAAAGAAGCCTTAGATACGGCACGTTGTCGCCGTGCTTTAAGCACAATGTATTGGAGAGGTCCCGATTTTTCTTATTCGAAAACTTGGGAAAATCGTCTTTTCTCGGGGCAAACTGTTCTTTCCATTACTGGGACTCCTGCCAACGGAGTAGGCAACTATCACCGTTCTTCCTCTGGACGCTTCGAGCTTTATTACAACGGGGAGATATACAATCATCAGGAATTAAAAAATAAATTTCTTCAGGACGAACAAAAATCTTCATCTTATGGCACTGACACGGAAGTGTTATCCGGCCTGCATGATCACCTGGATGCTCACAAAATTCCTTCGTTATTGGATGGAATGTATGCGTATGGAGTTGTCGATTTTCAAGAACACAAACTTCATCTGGCGCGAGACCCTCAAGGAGAAAAATCTCTTTATATTTATGAAGATCATAATCTCATAGTAGTTGCTTCCGAAATCCGTGCCATCCATGCACTTGTCCCGGGCATTTCAATAGACTCACAGGCGCTTAGAGATTATTTCCACACAAGACATCTGATGCTATTCGAAAGAACAATCTATCAAGGCATTCATGAAATAGCTCCAGGAAGTCTTTTAACCCTCGATTTAAAATCACTTCAATGGAAAAAAAGTCAACCTTCACACCTAAAAGAGTGGATCAGTCCAGAAAAAATGGAAAAGAACCTCAATAGAAATGAAGAAGATTTGACTGATGAATTGGATGAAATTTTCTCCCGTTGTGTTAAAGAAATGATTCCCATTGACAGAAAATATGCCAGTGTAGTCAGTGGTGGAGTTGATTCCTCCCTAATCAGTTCTTATGTGGTCAAAGAAGGAATTCCTCATCTCCTTATCGCTGTTAATAATATTGGCAAAGATTTAATCAGCAATAATCTCAACGGATTTGAAAAAAAATTAGGACGTTCTATACACACCCTTCAAATTGGCCCTTCTTCCTATATTTCTGAAATCGGAAGATGCCAACATGCTGCCGGAGGGCCTCTGAACGCCCATTCCTTTATTCCACAATCTCAACAATCGGCTTTCGTCAATTCTGAAGGATGCAAGGTTCTTTTGGGCGGAGAAGGTGGTGATGAGTTATTCGGGGGATACAATTGTTATCTTGATCCACTTCTACCAGAAGGACGCTTTAGTCCATCGTTCTATACAACCTATCAAGATTCCCCTTTGAAATTTACTGAAAATAATACTTCAAGGCTGGAAGCTGAGCTCTCAAAAATGTGGCAAGAAGCTCAGTTGGCCTATGATTTTATCAAAAACCCTATAGATCGCCGCCTGATGGCAATGACCTTGTGTGACACTTCCTACCAATTACCTTCTGTGGGACTTCGCAGCGCTGATTTAATGTCCATGATGTGGAGCATTGAAACAAGAAGCGTTTTTCTACGGAAACCTCTTGTCCAATTTGCCTTAAACCTTCCACCTTTGCTTAAGGTAAACCGGGCTCCGGATATCAATCCGCTGATGAAAACGAAATACATTCTTAAGAAACTTTTCTTGCGCCATTATCCGAAGGAGCTTTTATTTGAGAAACAGGGGTTCGCCGGTTTTCCTAATGAGGCCGGAAAATATCTGGGAGACCCCTATGATTTCATGTCCCTTGAGGTGCTTAAAATCAACAGGGAAACACTCCCTCAGGCCATGCAGAACCGAGCCTGTTCCTGGAAGCTTATTAATGTCGAATATTTCTTAAGAATGCTCACATGAATATTCATTTCGTTTCCAAACTTCCTAAAAAAAAAAAAACGGTTTCTACTACGAATATCATGAGCGGCATATTGGGAATGCCCAATGGCAGTATTGCGATATCAAGAAAATCATCAGGGCTCATCAGGAAGAATGGAGTGATGCCTTGGGAGAATGGCATGCTTCCGTTTGTAAGGTCGCTTCTAAAAAAACCCCTTGGTGGTGGATTCTCCCCTCTTCACGGATTATTTTATTTTACCCTCCTGTCTTTGAACCCCTTCTATTTACCCTTGGCATCTTAAAATTATGTGAAAATCTTCCTTCCAATGACTTATTCTTGATAGGTTGTCCAAAAGAATACTCCTACTATATTCGAGAATCAAAACCTGCCTTTAATGTCATCGTAGAACAAAAGAAAATATCCATTTCCTCCAAAATAAAAGAAAAATTGGCTGCATTTAAAAAAATAATCCTCTTTATCATCAGATTTGCCCTCCTTTTCTTGAAGTCATTAAAATATAGCCTTCATAAACCCTTAAAAAAAATTACCGCCAAAACACTGGTTTTTTCTTATTACTTTGGAATTCAAAATCTGGAAAAAATAGGGGACCATTTTTTTAAAGACATGCTTTACGATCTACCCGGGTTTAAAAAAAATGATATTTTTTACCTCTATTTTAACAGCTCCAATGAATCCCAATCTGAACAAAAAATCAAAAAATGGATGGATGAAAAGGCATTGTCTTTTGCCACCATAGAAAGTCTTTTAAGATTGACAGACTGCTTCCGGATTTTAGCCCGCTATCTTTTAATAATTTACCAATTGAGAAAGGTACGGGATTTAATACCTGCCGTAACCATCAATGGTTTAAAAAGTTATTATTTTTCAATTTATTATCATCAGACAATGATTATGGACCCCCCATTATTCTCAGAGCTAAGTGTTTATTACGCAACACGGAGACTTTTTGGGCATTTAACTGCCAGTTCAATCCTTTACCCTTACGAATCCAAAGGAATCGAAAGAGCGTTACTCAAGGCCAACCATGATAATGATAGCCATTGTAAAACAATCGCCTATGCTCATGCGATCTATAATCAGGGCATTTCCTACGTCCGGCACCACCATGATGAATTGGTGGGAAGTTTAAAGCCTGACCTCATCGTGTGTACAGGCGAACGGATGAAAAACTGGTTTTCTTGCTGGGGTAAAGTGGATCCTGAAAAGCTAATAGTCATTGGAAGCAGCCGGTATCTACCTCCTCTTCCCCATAATGAAAATAGTACATTCAGAGCACAGGCTCTTAAGGTTTTGTTTTTAGGAGGTCTGGAACATGAATTAGAAAAATTGGCCCTTCTGATTGAAGAAGATCCTTCCCTCTTTGAGCATTGTCATCTCATGATCAGATCCTATCCTCATGCCTACAAAAATAAACAAAAAAAACAAATTAATTACATCCAATCCTTAAATCAAAATATTATAGAAGATTGCCGTCCTTTGATGGAGCAGATTAAAGACTGTGATGTTGTTATGATGAGCTCTACTTCAGCGGGGGTAGAAGCTATGTTAAGCGGAAGACCTTTAATTTATATAGATCTCCACGGCTTTATTGACCTTGATCCCTTTGCCAATAAAGGAGATCTAAGTCCTCTTATTCGTTGCATTCAAGGGTCAGAGCTTAAGGAGGCCCTGAAAAAGATCAGGAATATGAATCAATTTGAATATGCTACTTTCGTTAAAAACCAAATATATCTTGCGGAAGAAATCTTCTCTCCACCCGATAAAACAAAAATCGCTCAAACTCTTAATTGAAAAGGCCGTGTAAATGGAGAAAAAAACCTCGGACATTATACATGCCGATGACTTATCCAACGGAGTTGGTACAAAACTAAGTCAATTTCTGCAATCATTCAAATCTTCCGATGATGATTTAATCTGGTCTGAACAGTATTATTATTGGAAAATAAAGCAAAACCCTGCAGGCAGTGGATTAGTAAGTCTCGCCACAAGTGAAAATAATATTGTGAGTTCCGTATCGATAACTCCTAAATTAATATGGCATAGGGGAAAAAAAATTGCAGGGGGAGAGATTGGGGATACTTATACCGACAAACTTTTCCAACGCCAGGGACTATTTGCAACTCTTATTAATGAAATCAAAATGAGAGCTCATACATCAGATTATGAACTTATTTATGGTGTCCCCAATGAACAATCACGTCCCGGATACGAAAAAAAATGTGATTTCCTCTCTCATCCCCACTTTCATCTTTTATCCTGTATATACTTACTCAACACCCCAAAAATCGCTGCCAACAAAAAACCCGGAGGATTCAATCAGCTCCTGAGATTTATTTCTCCCATACTCAATAGGTTTCTTCATACTCTACATTTTTTTTGGAGATTTCTATCTTGGACGAGTGGCATCAAGGTAAAAACCATCCATTCGGTCGATGAATCGTATGACCTATTCTGGGAAAAATATAAGGGGCAAGATGATCTGTTATTGATACGTGACAAAGCTTATCTGAACTTCAGATTTTTTAAACATCCTCTTGCAAAATACAGGTTTTATGAAGCTCGGAAGGGAAATGTGCTTCTTGGCTATCTCGTTAGCACAATACACCAAGTCCATGGGAGAAAGGATATTTTCATTGCTGATTGGTTTTACAATAAAAAACGACCTCTTGCTTTTTTTGCCCTTCTTCATCGTGCTTTAAAAGATGGAATGATGCAAAAAACTGGTTTGTTTTCGACATGGGTTAGCAACTCTTCTTCAGATAAATGGCTCCTTTTTTTATCCGGTTTTATTGTACGAGGGAAGCAGCCCGTTATATTTCATAAAAATACCTTGGGCATTGATATTCTCAAAAACCGTGACCGCTGGCATTTTACCCCCGCTGATTCTGACAACGTTTAAAAAAACTTCAAACATTCTTCTAACATGATAAAATTTTTGGCAAATATTGCCCGTTCTCTCATAGGTACGGGGTTATCCTTTTGGCCTTCCTTACAGGCTATCAAAAAAAATGGACTCACTATTTTTCTATTTCATTCAGTGAATACTAATCCGGGACTCTTCGAATCTTCTCAGCATCTTTCAGTAACTCCCGAGCTTTTCAAATGGCAAATCAAATGGATACTCAATCGATACCAACCCATTAGCCCCAAGGACATTGAAAAAGGGGAGAAACTTCCACCCAATGCTTGCTTAATAACTTTTGATGATGGATGGGCCGGGGTTTTTGAGCACGCTTATCCCTTGCTGGAAAAGCTGAGTGTACCTTCCCTCTTGTTTGTAAACATGGATCCTATTGAAAATTTGGCTCCCTTGTGGGCTGCCGTGGCTTTTTGGTTGGCGGAAAATACCCCTAGACTAAATGAATGGATCAGAAGTCGGAGTAAGAACTTATCTAGCAATCATCCGGCCCTTAACCTAACCCCTGACTTGTTAAAACAATGGGAAATCGAAAATGGAAATTTGGATTGGAAAGCCATTGAAGCTTATCAGGGAAAACTCGCTTCATTACAACAGATGAAAGAATGGGATGGGCATCCATTCGTATTCTATGGGAACCATTTATATAACCATTGGAATGCTACGACCATGTCAAATGAAGACCTACAAAAGGCTTTCCTTAAAAATCAGGAAGCCATCAATCGTTTTTCTTCGGGAACCCATCACTTTGCTTTTACTTTCGGCACTTTTTTGCCACATCAGGTTGATTTACTGATTCATTGGGGCGCTACACACATATACATGAGTCAATCGCGCGTTAATTCGACTCATAGAAAATTGAGAACACTTGGGAGAGTTAATCTAAGTTCTTGGCATGATCGGCCATCACGTTTACAATGGGAAATTAATCAAGATTTTTTTAAAAAAGCTTTGGGCAGAAACTTGTATGATAAACTTCGAGTTTTTCGTAAGACTTTAAATCCATAACACTTCATCAAATTACGCATCCCTATGGCAACCCCAAACTCCACCCTAAAAAAACCAGCCAATACTTCTCATAGTCTTTCTCTTACCGGACTCCGTGGGTTCATGGCCTTGGCTATTATCTGGCATCACTTTTTTAATTCAAATCCCATTTCACTCAAATTATTCAACATTGATCTACATTTTTTAATCCTTTTTCCGGGAAGAATTACCGTCTGGTTATTCTTCATTATTTCTGGTTATAGCATTTACTATGGCTTTATGAGCCATAAATATAACCTGAACTTGAATGACAGTTTTCGATTCTATTACAACCGCGCCATCCGTGTACTTCCGCTCTTTTATCTATTGGCTCTCATCAGCTGGGTTTTTTTCTTGCATATTTCTCCGACAGCACTTCCCTCATGGAAAAATATTCTTAGGTCTCTATTTTTTATCAATATTAATTTTTATGATGGCATCAATGCCTTTACACCTTTTTGGTTCATTGGCGTGCTTGTTCATTTTTATATCTTTGCCCCAATTTTTGTGAAGGGATACAGGTATATTTATGAAAACACCGGACTGACGTCCACCTTCCTTTTATTGGTGATCGTTTCCCCCCTTTGTCAATATTTTGGTTACTTACTTACTGGGACTTATGACATCAGGAATTTTGTGGGGTGCCTTCCTTTCTTTCTATTTGGATTTCTCGCCTATGATTTGCATAAAGATGCCCAAACTTGGATCCAAAAGATTTTCAAAATAGTTCCGCGTGAAATTATTTACTTATCTCTGATTGTTTTACTGGAATTTTCCTTTTTCATGTACCAATACCGCGGCAGTTCATTTTTCATGACAAAAGAAGGCCTGTTTATCAAATACTTTGGGCTATGTTGGCTGGATGGATACATTGGGATTATAGGCATCGCAATGATCTTAGTTCTACTGAACAAAGATGCATTATTAAGCATGCAAACAACCAAGGCTTTACTTTCGCTGAGAAAAATTTTCAGGACAGTTCTTGAAAAAATGGGAGACCAATCATACGGCTTATATATGTGGCACTCCATTATAATAACGGTCATTTCTAAAGAAATAGTAGATATAGGGACAACAGTTTCCTTATCCCCCTTGTCTCGCATTTTATTTTTTATAGCCATCTTGGTTATTACTTATGGAGTAGCGCTAGTTTTCGATCAGTTTTTTGGGAAAGTGTATGCCCTACTCTATAAAAGGAAAAAAGATTCTCTATGAGAAAATCTGCAGATATATCAGGACAGGTAGACCCTAAAATTATCTCATTTGATCTTAACGAGCCAACGGTACCTATAAGCCATCTTAAGCTCCAAACTTGTGCTGAATGGAGTTTGATCCCCAGTATCATTATATCCACGGTTATAAGCAATCAACTATCGTGGTCATTTGGACAAACCTTCGCCCGGCTTATCGGATGGATGACTCTCCTCAGCGCATCGGTTATTGTCACATCACATTTTCGAGGAAAACTATGGCCGATGATCCTTGTCACACTTGTCCCCATATCAAAAATCTTTCAAGGTCCTACCGGCACTCCAGATGAAGGCCTGAAACTTAGCTACTACATAGTGCTTTATGGGGCGCTCATATCCCTATCAGGAAGTATTATGATAACCTCCCGGTTTAATCTTGTTTATAAACAGCTTTACTACATTTGCCTCCTGAATATTCTATTTATGTTCATGCAGGTTGCAGGAATTGCCGATTGGTCCCAGTTTGCAACAACTCATGCCGAAAGTATAATAGATACTTATCCAATTGCTTTTTTTAATCGCACAGATGTTTTTGATATCAGCCAATTACGACCTGCCGGGTTACTTTATGCAAATCAATATCTGAGTATGATAGCTCTCTTTGGACTCGTACTGCATTTTTCACGTAAAAGTGAAGGTTTCAAGAGCGGTACCATCGTGGTGTGTACAATGGCTGTACTTGCAATGGCAAAGCTCGTATTTTTAGGACTTATCTTGATCAGTCTATTCATCATCATAGCGGGAAATAAATACCAGAGAAGATCTATGCTCAAAGGTATTACCATCACGTTATTACTCATCTACTTATACAAGCTATTTTTCCCAGGCTTATTTGAAGCCAACTTAAATTCTGCACAAATCATCTACAGCGCCTCTACACGGATAAGTAACATTCTCTACAAACAAGGAAACGAGGATGCACTTTCGACCCTACGTCTTATGGCGGATGAATATAAAAACGAGGACATCCATATGAAAATCCTCATGTCATCCGAGTTGGAAGAAGATTTGCAGATATCTGGATATGAAGACCTTATTGAAATTTTACCTCAATTCATCATCGCATTACTCATCATCATTCCATTTTATATTTGGGGTTATCTCAAGGTACGTCAAAGATTCCAGGATTTAACGATACTCATAATAACAAGCTCAATCATAGCCATAATAATTCCTTCTGCAGGGCCTTTATGGGGCAGCCCCATGTATTTGTTTATCTGTGGATTTGCTTTTCTTCCCTTATTTTTTCCTCTATTAAAACCAGTCGTAAATGTAAAAAACGCTTAAAAAAAAGCTCATTACCTAAGATGAATCGGAACAATTTAAATGGAAAAAACAAAACAATTTCATTCTTCCAGAATTTCGGCATCTCATTTGTTGTTATCGGGCATGCCATGGAAAATCTTGGCCCCTTGCCAAGCTTTATGGCCTATCTCCATCAATGGATTTACAGTTTTCATATGCCATTATTCATGTTTGTTGCAGGCTACCTTTCTCTTCAGGGAAATTTTTATCAGGAAAACGCTTCTTTTTCTCACTTTCTTAAGAAAAGGGCTTCAAGATTATTAATTCCATATATAATCATAAGCGCTATCGTGTTTATATTAAAGAGCTCGCTGTTAAATAAATGGGCCCTTCATCCAACTGCCACCGGATTTCCATCATTTTTCGATGGAATTTTTTATCCAATGAAAAATCCTATCGGGTCTTTCTGGTTTTTGCCCACGCTGTTTCTTATCTCCATTTTAACATTTTTGATTCATTACAAATTATTAAGAGATAACAAGATCGCGATAATAGCTTTTACATTGATCTGCCTAATCGTAAATATTACCGGCTTGTTTAGAGATATTACTTTCCTTAATATCTCAGGTATCATGTATTATTATATATTTTAGGATGAATGCTAAAGCTAGTTGAAATTGCAAG
>Ga0209211_10004899_pt1 | contig 20415 bp, 15 predicted proteins | sample RifGroA2_FD_183992 | JGI IMG/M metagenome (GOLD analysis project Ga0209211, IMG submission 183992) | Groundwater microbial communities from Rifle, Colorado, USA - Groundwater A2 (SPAdes) (version 2) | ecosystem: Environmental > Aquatic > Deep subsurface > Groundwater | place: Rifle, Colorado...
GGCGCGAGTGCAACGGCAACAGCATATGCGACGTGGTTAGCCGGTGCGATATCAGCGGATGCACGAACAGCTACGAGAACTGCCAGTCCTGCGGCGCCACCAGCAGGGTCTGCCCGAACGGAGTTGCAACGACGCTGAACGCATGCGTCGATTCGGGAACGCCCCATTGCATCCCCGGCGTGCCTGTATGCAGCAACCAGAGCGGAATAACAGACCCCCATGTGATACTCACGTTCACAGTCTTCACGAAAAAGAATCTCGTCATCAACATCACCCCCGAAAACCAGACTGCGCTTGCCGGCAGGACGCTCAACTATAAGGTTGGCGTGGAGAACAAGAACCCCAGACAGCTGACTTTCCAGATAAGCTCGCAGATACCACAGAACTGGCAGATAAACATACCCGCGACCACTTCAATAGCCGCCAATGGCAATGTGGAGATACCTTTCAGGGTGACGTCGAACGAGACCGCTTCAGACGCAAGCTATCCTATAATTGTAGGCATGTTCAACTCGGAGCTCAACCTGTTCGGGGCGGCAACGGCCCAGTATATTGTCGCTTCCCGCGGCCCGCCGAGCGTATCTGCCAATCCAAGAAGCCAGGCCGGATATCCGGGGCAGCCGCTCTTCTATAATATTTCCGTCACGAACAACAACCCGGCTGATTTCGACGCCTCGTCTGTAACGCTCCGGGCCAATGCACCGGACGGCTTCAATGCCGTCTTTACCCCGAACAGCATAAACCTCCAGCCGCAGGCGACAGGCTACGTGCGACTTGACGTGACGTCGCCTTCAAATGCGAGCGAAGCGACGTACGGGCTCACCATAAACGCGACAGCCAACGGACTCACTGCCGTAGAATTCATCGAGTACATGATTGACTTCTGCGGGGACAGCGTCTGCCAACAGGGCGAGGAGGGAATCTGCCTGAGGGACTGCCCTTCAGACAGCAATTTCTTCTGCAACGGGCGCTGCGAGCGTGAGGTTGACGACGGGCTTGAATTTGCCGCAACTGTCAATGTTCCTTATAACAGGTTCATCGTATGCAGCAGGAACGCTTCGCTCTCGACGTGCGTCCAGGCGGCTGGAAGGGCAGCAGCAGGGGGATTCCCCGGAATAAACAACACCAATGTCACGGCTAATTGCGGCATCGGCAAGCCATGCTTGTGCACAGCGGCTAGCGCCGCTTTAGCGGCATGCAAGACGCTGTGCGTCGATGCAAATGGCGTTTATTACCTTGCAGCCAGCACAGGCAACAGTTCAACACGCGGGCTGGTGAACTGGAGCTACGCATGCCCGTTTGTCGACCTTCCGGATATCATAGCCATGCGTGAAGATTTTGCCAGTGCGCGCAACGAGTATGAAGAAGCGCAAAGCGCGCTAAGGGAATCGTTCAACACGCCAAACACCACACTGCAGAGAAAGTCAGAGATACTGCCCTGCATAGACGCGCTGTCGGGCATAATCTCCGGCACGCGCGACTATGTGACATATCTGGATGCAGTCATAGCATGGCCGGGCAGGATCAATACGACGGCCGCGCGCCTGAGGGCAGAAGGGCTGAGGGCAAGCATCGAATCGACTTACAATACTTATTGCACGCAAGCCACAGGGCTCCTGCAGATTGAGGGCATAAGCGTGCCGCAAGCTGAAAAGGGCGAAACAGTCCGGATGGTTGCCACCGTGAGCAACATAGGGAGCACGCCTTATTACGGCTATGTCCAGTGCGATATCACCGGAGCAGCCGGCGAAAGGACCTCGGCAAACAGCAGCTGCGCGCAAATCAGCGGCGCAACGGGCTTCGGCTTCGACGTCAACGCGACGTCAGCAGGCAGGTGGACAACGCGCTGCCGCGTGCTGGGTTCGCTCATTTCCAACTGCACCCTTGCTTCCATACACAGCGAAGCATCTGTCCAGTTCAATGTTTCTACGCGCGAGACATTCGTCATCGACATGTCCGGCAGCTGTTCAGGAACGAACGCGTCCGGTTTAACCTGCTCTGTTCGCGGGTCCCAGCCGGGATGCGTCGGATGCCGGGCGTTAAACATACAAAGTGCGCCAGCCGGCGCTGACGAATGCACGCTTGTCAGCGACAACGGCACCAGCAGGTTCAGCTGTCCGATGTCTTCATACGGCAACCATACGCTCTTCGGATATGTGCTCGACAATGAGAGGTGCAAGCCTGTCGCGCCGGCAGAGAAGAACATCTCTGTAAGATGTCCGGGATGCGGCGATGGCATAGTTGAGAGGGGAGAGCAATGCGAAACGCCTTACACAAACAACAACCAGCGCTGCACGCAGGCGCAAAGCACATGTCAGGAAAGACTGTTCGGGATACGCGACGCGGCAGGTTTTTGCACGGCGGAGTGCTCGTGCAGCCCTGACCAGTATGAGTTCAGCTGCACGCGCGGGCAATGCGGAGCGGAATGTCTTGACGGGGAAACGAGGACGGTGACGGTAAACAAAACGACCGGAAGCTGCCTGTGCACCCAGCAATGCTCGGGAGGCTGCACGTGGAACCCCTGCGACTGCGAGCCAGAGTCCGGAGGCGGAGCAGTATGCGGCAACGGAAGATGCGAGTCAGGGGAGACAACACAAAACTGCGCCACTGACTGCGAAACCGGAGGCGGAGCAGTATGCGGCAACGGAAGATGCGAGTCAGGGGAGACAACGCAAAACTGTGTTACTGACTGCGGAACTGGCGGCGGAGGCGGCGCATTCACGGACCCTCCGTCCGTGCAAATCTCGCATTCTCCGCAGACGCCCACAAGCGGAACTGTCATACTGACTGCCAGTGCCGTCAACTCCACCAGCATCGAGATATATGTGGACGGGTTCATTGTCAGGACTTGCCAGTCTTCGCCTTGCTCACTGACTGCAACGTACGAGCCGGGCATTCACAGCTACTTCGGCCGCGCCAGCAATCCAATAGGTGTGGACACGGACCCCGACCAGGGCACGAAGACTTTTACCGTACCAGCGCGTGGAACTCCAAACCAAACCATCCCGAACCAGACGACCACAACGAACAACAGCATCACGCTGACGATCTCGCACAACCCACAAAACCCAACCACCCAGGATACCGTGACGATAACAGCTGCGGCGAGCACCAACGCAAACAGGATAGACATATACGTCGACGGCTTCCTGTCGAAGAGCTGCAACGAGTTCGTCTGTTCGCTCGCGTCGAGATACCCGGCAGGGGGACATACTTACTTTGCAATAGCGTCTGACGGCTCCGCAAGCGTCGCAAACCCCCTCACAGGAACAAGATCATTCATCGTTACACAGTCTGCAGCGTCCGGAAACGGTACAGGCGAGACGAACGGCACGACGGGCGGGCTCGAAACTACCAATATTATATTAGATGTCAGCCACAACCCACAATCCATAACCACGCAGGACACAGTGACATTAACAGCAATCGCCCACGGTCCAAGAAGTTTCAGGGAAATAAACATATTCGCCGACAATTCGCTGAAGAAGACATGCACCAACACGCCATCGTCGCAGCCGTGCACCTTCCGGTCCACTTTCCCAGAAGGCAATCATGATTATTTCGCCTTCGCAACGGACATACTGAACAGCTCATCAAGAGACCCCCAGACGGGATTGAAGAGCTTTTCCGTGTCGGCTCCCGCACCGACCGGGCCCACACCGCCCCCCGGCGGGCCTGTCATCGGTTCGGGTCCGACACCGCCGACAGCCGGCGGCTCTAGCCCCGGAAGGTGCTTTGCAAAAATAATCGACAGGAACTGCACGTACAATGCAGCCACAAGGCGCTATGACCTGAGAATCTCGGCAATATGGGACAACGGCACCCATGCTCACTGGGAGATAGACGGAACCCCGGGCGCAAAAATGTACGTGAAGAATTTCGCGCACGTGGAGCCGCTGTCGGCGCCGGGAATGAAGTCGGTAAAGGTGCCGGTGCACAACGTCAATGACTCGCTGCTCTGCATGGACTCGACAGAAGTATACTGCGGCCCCGGCTCGTCTTCAGGAAAGGACCTTGATGTGACAATAGATGTCAGGGACGTCGTGAAAACGGGGCTGGTTGACGTGCGTGTGATAGTTGCGCCGTATGTGGATATCAACGCGCTTCGCCTGCAAAATTACATCGAAAGCCCGCTGAACGTGAGCAGCGTGAGGATAGAGGGGAACACCAGCCTTTCCAGCATAAGCGGCCCTGTCCGCGTGGCCGAGGACAAATCCTACACGCTTTACACTGCGAGCACCAACCTCGCTGCCGGAAGGAACATTTCCGTGCTTTACAAGATACGCATAGACAATCCGGGCGAATACAAGCTGATGGCCGTGGCCAATTATTCGGCCATGCTGAGGGTTTCCAAGACAGTAAAGGCGACGAACTGCCCGCAGACGTTCCAGGTGCTGGCAGTGTCGCCCAGCGATGCCTCGCTTTGCCTGCCTTACACAACGCCTTGTGACGTTCCGCCCGGCTGGATGATTGTGGAAAGGTGCCCTGACGAGGCGCCTGTGCAGGAATCCAGTATATTGCCGCTCATCATCCTCATAATAATAGTCGTTATCATTGCAGCTCTTCTCTACAAGAAACGAGACGCGCTGAGGGAAAAGCTTGGCAGCATAAGAAACAGAAGGCGCGCGCAAAAAGAGGAACTGCCGCGATTTGAAGAGGAGTAAGTGATAAATAATGCAGCTCCCATTTAAGGTCATCATCGTCCTCGCCATAGTAGTGCTCGTTCTGGTCACTCTCATGGCATTCTTTCTCCAGTCGTCCGGGAGCTCCCTCAGCAAGGCGGAAGCGGAGAGAATATTCAACGCGGACTGCGTGGCATACGCGCAGAGAGCATGCAATTGGGAAGTCACGCACGAGCCCGAGTTTGCAAACTACCTGAATGCGTGCAGGGTGCTTTATGGCAGCTATCGCGAAGCCTATTCATGCCTGTACTCGCTCTGCAGCAGATGCTTCGAAAGCATGGATCTGAAATGCAGCGGCCTGTGCAAGATATGCAACGGCCACAACTACGCGTCGGTGGACCGCGGGACATGCTGCCTGCGCTACAGCAGCGAATGCTCGAGCAGCAGCGTGGATTGCAGCGCCGCTTGCCCGTAATCCAAAGGAAAGGGCTTCTCTAGTACTTAAAGTAGTTACTTTTAAATAGTGACTATATAAATGAAAATTATTGGGGTTGCTACGATGCAGAATATAAGAAGAGGGTTGATAATCGGAACACTGGCGGCTGCGGCTAGCCTTATTCCTGCATGCACCAACAAGACAGAAAAGGAGCATGCTGCCGAGACTATGACCCGCGAAGTGGCGGATATTGCATTTCCACTTATCGCTTCGTCTATTGGCGGCCTGCCAGCCACGGCCGATGACAAGGAAGTTCTTGCATCGGACAATCCTGTAGTTTATGCTGTTGTTCAGGCGAGAGACAGGGTTGGTCACCAGATTTATTTTTCGCAGGCAGCATCGATTGAAATAGGCGGCAAGCGTATACAGGAGCCCTTTACAGATGGGTGGGAAATGCCTGTATTCAAGTGGGATGAATCCAGATACGGCCCGATAGAAATAGAATGGAGCGAAGTGGTTGCAGAAAGCGGTTTTTATAATAATACCGTTCCCAGCCAGTCAAAAATAAGATATAAGGAAAAACCAGCAGGCGCCGGATGGTCGATAAAGCCAAGCTCAGGAACGCATAGATATAAGCTTCGCGTCAGGTATTTCCGAAATGAAATCAGCGACAGGCAGAAAACAATGACGGAGAACGATGGACAAATAAGAGGCGTTCATCGTGTAACTGTCAGAGATGGAGACGATTTGCCAGGCTGGATGACGGCATGGATGAATCTTCCGTACATATATGGCTCCACTCCGGAGCAAGTTGAAGAGCTGATTGGCGGTGACTGTGCGGACGTTATAACAGGCGCTCTTCACAAGCTTGGGAAGGATGTGCCTTATACATATTCGCAAGGATTCCGCCCCTATGGGGACGTGATATTCAGCGGTTATCTGAATATGCGCGGCGAATTCCTTGATGCGACAAAGAAAAGACCTGAAGCTCTTGACATTAGGAGAGGGGATCTTCTTGTCTACAAACAACCCCAACATCACGTTGCCGTTTTTGCCAGCGACCTGCAGCGCAACGGATTTCCAATAGAAGTGGTGCACACTTATGACGGGAAAGGCGTTCATAAGACCGAGCTTTATTCCAGCCCGGTTTCTGACGGGGTATATGGATTTCAAAGAAATCTGCTCAAATTGTTCGGGCTGGAAAAACAGCCTGCTGTCGCCGCAGAACCGACAAACAACCGCCTTGACCGAGTCGAAGTGATACGCCTGAGATGATTACATGAAACGCCTGATTACCCAGGCGATATTGGATTTCTTTTTGAGCTCTTCCTCTATGTTCATGTCGCAAACGCTCTCCACGTTAATGTGTTTTTCTTCCCAGTTCACATCTTTTCCAAGCCTGCAGAATCTTAGGAAGCTTTCCCATATTGATTCCAATTGCTTCCTCACGACATTTTCTTTTATCCAATGACATGATGTGGTTATCTCATCATTCCAGTCAAGCACCATATTGCCGTTCTTGTCGCCCAAAAATATTGTAGTATGGTCATACGCATTGTTCGAGCCATAGTCCAACTGGAGCAGGTCTCCGATATGCAGCTCATTTTCCCCAGCGCCGATTTTTACCACCACAGGCTTTCCATTCGCATCCACAGTATTTCCGCTGCTGTCAAACCATAATCTTTGACTTATCACAGGCTTTGTTGCGCTGCCCACTGCAAGTCCGTGGGCTGTTGTGTCTGCGATCCTTTTGCCTGTCATTTGCACATATGCCCCGGCCGGAAGTTCCGCGCAATCGAACCCGATATATGAGTTTCTCTGTTCTGTGCTGGCTCCCCATATCCAAGGGACATTTGAATAAGAGTCGAGATAGCTCATCATCCTGCAGCCTTCGCTTCCCTTGAACGGGTCTGGGCATGTCGCATCAAAATTTGAGCGCCTGCTTATTCTGTGGACGCTGTCTGTTATGCCTTTATTGTAATATATTTCCCTCAGCTTGTGCGGCGTGCTCTCATCCGGTTCGCCGGCTGAGGAAACTTTCATGCCATTGAGCGTGACTTCAGCCCGATACCTGTAAGTTCCTGGCTCGCTGCCTGTGCCTATTGACCATCCCGTGCCGATGCCTTTCTGGAAATATCTTATGAGGTCTGCACCTTTGTACCAGAACTTGTTTGATTTCAGGTTCTGATACCAGCAATAGTTCTCGTCTCCGATTCCGACATCCGGGCACGTGTCACAATCAGGATGAGTTTTTTCACCCTGAAAACAGTCAGCCCTTACAAGGTCCACGCCATTGTACTCCAGATGAGCACCTTCCGGCTCTATCTTGAACCATTTCACATCGGCATGCGTGCCGAGCGGGCTTACGGTCACTTTTCTGCTTTTGAGCACAATTTCCTGAGAACTCCCTATCGCATCACTGAACCATGCATCCCCAGTTCTGGTCCCTTCCAGTCTTACAACGGCAAAAAGCCCCACGTTTTCATTATATGCCACTATCTTGTTTGCATCGCTTGCCTGCCCGCCGTTCACAGACGAAACGACAATGACCTCTTTTAATCTTGTTCTTGATGCAATAGGACAGAAGGATGCCGTTGCTGCACATTTCTCATTTTCCCAGTAGCAGCCGAGCTGCTTGCAGCGCTTCGGGCAATCTATAATCCCGAGCGAATATGCTGCTGAAGAAATGATGCCTGAACAAACGGCGCTGCATGTTGCTGAGAATTCATCCTGCGTTCCTTGCGCCACCACGCTCCCTGTAATTATTCCCGGACTTGCGGCCCTTGCCTGCCTTTCTATTTTATATGGGTCCTTGATTGTAACAGAATCGCCCAAATCCAACTGGCCGAATATCCCTGCTATCTTTTCCTTCTCAACGACCTTCACGCATCCCAGAGTGTAAGAAGAGCTGCTTGCGCTCCCGTGTATTCCTATGCACGAGCCCCTCGGGTCGTCGTTGTTCGCGGCATTCGCCCTGTCAGGATAGCTGAGATGCATCCAGTAATCGCGTATGCCCGTTACTGACGGGCTCAGGTCGCACTGGGGCTGTGCGTCGTTGCCATTCTCGTCAATATACTTGAACCGGCTGTTGCCCAAATCAATTACCTGCAGCTTCTCCAAAATTTCAAAAGTCCCTTCAGGAGTCCTCTTGTCGCCGCGCTTGATCTTGTTCCCAAGATTTGCCCCGGAGGATGCTTTTATCGGATAGCCTTCAGATACCTTGCCGTCTTTGCAGAGATATATGTCGGGACATGTTTCTCCGTTGGCGCATTGCTCATCCTTCTTGATGACAACAGCTTCAGCGCTCTTTTTCGGATTGCATATGTCATCGCAGCTTCCGGAATTCCATACACACCCGTCGGTATTCACGCACTTTTCTCGCGTGCATGAATTTATCGGGCCGAATGAAAATGCGCTGCATTGCTGCTTGCATGTCTGGCTTACAGTTTCCGCGACGGCCGGCTTGCATATGTCGCCCGAACTTATTTTTCTGGATATTGCACCCTCAAGCAGCCCGGCAAAATTCTTGAGGGCTTCCGCATAATTTCCTTGCTGCACATTTTTCGAAACTGTTTCTTCTGACACTATTTTCTCCAGCAGGTCTTCGTTCACTGTGCAACCCCTGAATCCGAAGCCGCGCCACAAGTCCTGCGACTTGCTGTACATGAGAAGCATCTCCATGCCGGTCGTGGATGACTCCAATCCGTAAACGCGGTGAAATTTGTCGCGAAGATTCTGGGCGGTGTCCTGCGGCAGCATGTCCACTATCTCGATTACTATTCTTACGTTATGCCTCTCCTTTATCATTCTGAGCTGATTGTCAATAAGGGAAGCGTCCTGCAGTACCCTGTCCTTTGTCTTGTCGAACACGAACTGATTATTTACATCCTGCACCATTTCGGTGACCTGATAAATGCAGCATTTTATATTGCGCGGCTTTCCGGGACAGTAACCTCTTATGGGCGTGCCGCCGCTTGCCCTGCATTCGCCTTCTTCCGCACATTGACTTGACGTGTATTTTCTGCAGGCTCCATAAGATTTAATATCGGGTTTTTTGAATTCCACGCTTAAAGTGTAAACTTTCTGCCTTCCTAAATATCCGCCGTCGTTTGTTATTATGCATGTGTCCTTACCTTCATGCCTGCAGTCGCCGCTAGCCCCGACTGTTATTTTCGCATATGAGTCGCAAGGGAAACCCACTTGCTTCGTAATCTCTCCATTGCTCTTCACTGTGTATTCACAAGAAAGCGTCCCTTCCAGAAACAATTCAAAATCCTGGCTTACGAGATTTTTCGGTTTTTCCGCTGATATCTGAATTCCCGGACCTCCGGTCCTCTTGCCTTCAGGAGTCCCGACGGGCGCGCAGCATCTCGTGAGCTTGCCTGGAGGATCGGAGCACCACCCTTTCACGTACTCCAATCCCTGCCCCGGGCAATAAGAAGTCTCGCTTGGCGCGTAGCACTTATAGTTGCCGAGCGGCGCATCGCAGCTCCCGTAGCTTTCTCCTTGCGCTGCAAATGACGCAGGAATAACAAATACGAACAAAATCAATATCCATTTCCTCACACAAAATCCTCCTCGGTCGTGTAAACTATTACCTTTCCTGCACCTTGGTTCACTGGGTTCAGCGCATAGCTCTGGCCGCAAGAAGGCGCCGCCGTACATTTATTGTTCTCCCAGCCGCACCCCATCTGCCCGCATCGCGTCCTGCATCCGGACGAGTCTATCATGCTGCCTACGCTCTCCACTATGCCTGAGCAGACTGAGCTGCACGCGGCACTGCTGCTCTTCACCGTCACCTTTGTGCCGACTGACACGCCGCTGAAGAGCCGCGATATATCCACGCCCGGGCATGAATCTATTCCGTGCATTCCGACGCACTGAAGGCTTTTCTCGTTGTTGTTGACGCCGAGCCAATAGTTTCCCGGTATTGAATTGATGTTGCATGACGACGGCCCGCCTTTCGTCGCCTTCTCCGAGATTTCCAGGTTTCCTTCCGGCAGCGTGAAGACATTTTCGCCTTCCTCAACAGGCTGCTGCTCCAAGCAACTCTTCCATGCAGGATAATTCGCAGTATATCCTGGATTTTCCCTCTGACCCATTATGTCCTCCACAAAATTCTCGTCTTCGCGGCTAGGATCGTCCAGGCACGATGAAGGCCAGCCGTTGTAATAGCGCAGGACGACCTCTTCTATACTGCCATAAGCCCCGCCCTTGCAGTCATAGACTTTCCTGTTGACATCGTTCGTTTGCGTTCTCGCAAGGTTGGAAAGGAACTTCACGCCGCAATCTATGTTGGCGTCGACATCGTACTCCATTATCTCCTGCACGTCGCATTCCGGATGAGCGGGCGTGTTTATCTGCATCAGGCCGGTCGAAGAGCTGCTCTGCGCGCTCTCCCTCCATGCGCTCTCCTTCGAGATCAGCGCAGCCACGAATGCATTGGGGTTGTCCGTCAAAGCAAGCTGATACTTCGATATCTTGGAGTCGATGATGCCCTTGTAAGAATTATATTTTTCTATAAAGCTCTGCGGTATGCCCCCGCACGAGCTGAGTGCAACTGCTTTCGGGGCGCTGCTGAACGCGGCCTTTACGGGATCTGCAGGGAGCCCGTTCCTGCAGAGATAAACGTCGCTGACTGCGGCGGCGTCTTTCTTGACGACCACGACTTCCGTCGCCCTTTCGCCCGGACAGATGTTCTCGCAGTCTCCTGAATTCCACATGCATCCATCAATGTTCACACATTTTTCCATGCTACATCCATTCAATCCAAGAATCGTCGAATCGCAGTCTTTGCCGCAGTCCTTCACGTCGAAGCGCTCGCGGCAGATATCGCCCAGATTGGATTTCTCCGCTATCACCGCCTCCAGCAGCCTTATCAGGTTCCCGAACGCCTCGTCGTAGCTCCCGATCTCCGCTTTCTTCGACACGCTCTCATCAAGTATTATATTCCTTATCGTGTCCTCCTCTATCCCGCAGTTTTCGGAGCCCCTGAGAATCCTCCACGCATTATTTCCTTTCCCGTACAATATTATCATTGTCAGCTTTTTTCCGCTCTCCTGCAGCCTGTACTTGAAATCGAACTTGTTCAGCAGGTTCTTCTCCGCATCCGAAGGAATTTCATCAACCATCTCGATTATTATCTTCGCGTCATATTCCTGGCTGAGCAGGTTCAGCTGGTTGTCAATCCCGGGCACCGAAATGCTGCCGGTCGCGTCGTATACGAAGGAGCTGGTGTCAGAAACGTATGTTGCCTGATAGATGCAGCATTTTATCCTGCTGTCCGGCACGCTCAAGCAGTAGTTTCTCAGCGGCGTGCCGCCCGTAGCAGTGCACTCGCTTTCATCCAGACAGTTCGAGCTGGTATATTTTTTGCACGCGCCATAGGCGCTTGCCGCATTGTAAAACGTTATGCTGAATGCCCTTTCGGTTTCGCCGTTTGTGACCGTGCATACGTTCTCGCCTTCATCCCTGCAGTCACCGTTCGGGCCGACCGTTATCGTCACCCACGAGCCGCATGCGATTGCCGCTCTTTTTGTCTCGACATCGCTGCTCTTCACGAAATATTCGCATGTTCCTGTCCCGTCCAGGAAAAACTGGAAGTCCTGGACCTGGGCATTGTCCGGAAGCTCTATCTGGATGCCCGGCCCGTACACCCTTTTTCCAGCCGGCGTTCCGGGGGGCGCGCAGCACTGAATGTTGTTGCCGCCAAGGCACCAGCCCCTCACGTATTGCAAGCCATCGGTGCAGGCGTGTCTGCCTATGTCATAGCATTTGTAACCGCCCATAGGAGAGTCGCAATATCCGACGTAAGGCAGGCCCGGACCTCCCGTCCTCGGGCCTTCGGGCGTTTCCGCAGGCGCACAGCACTGCCTGTTGCTCCCGCCCGGGCACCAGCCAGGCACATATGTGAGGCCCTGCCCGGGACAGTATGATGTTTCTGATTTGTCATAGCACTTGTATTGACCGAGCGGGCTGTCGCACGTGCCGTATGCCGTTCCGCTGGCTGCCATCACAGGCGCCGCCATCGCAAAAAGCAGCAACAGGATAACTGATTTTCCAATTTCCATGATCACACGCTCCCCGGCCTGGTGTATATCAGCAGGTCCGAGCCGCTGTTCACTCCGGACAGGCTCTGCCCGGTCTCGTCGCCAGGCACTGCACAGCCGCACGCTTTTGCGCAGTCAACCGTGTCGCCATATCCGCTTCTTCCGCACACGAATCCCAGATTGCTGCTTTGGACGCTGATCCTGTTCACTTCCCTGTGGTCGCAGCTGTGGAATGAGCGCAGCGAGGCGCAGCCCTGCGCGAACAGCTTCTGGGTGTTCACGCTGTCATCAGAGAAGAAGCCTGAAAAGAAGCCGCCTATTGATACCAAGACAAGCACGGCTACGACGATGAATATTATGGCATTCATGGGGAGTTCCATACCCTTGGGCATAATTTATTATGGCTCCGTCTTATATTAATTAGATTTCAGTAATCGGGCTTTGTTGCAAAAGTCGGCTATCGATATGCGTTTAGCATCGATAGCCTAATGCATCGATGGACATCGACAGATGTCCATCACTTTTGCAACAAAGCCCAGTAATCGAAGAAAAAGGGAAAACCCCGGGCAGCCCTTTCTTAAAAAGAAAGCGCTGGCGGAAAGAATTTCCAGCTGCCCGCAGGCTTCGGAGGTGTGCAACAAAATGCTGACCACGTCTTTACCAGAACCTTACAGGAGGTCTACTCAGAGTATAGATTTTAGTATAAATAGGGCTTTTGGTGCAATCTCGGAAAATTAGTGCGATTTTGAAATGAAGGAAAAACGGGAAAACACCGGACTAAACTTGAGGTGCGATGAGCCCGACGTATTGTGGAGTTGAAGTTCAGGTTAGAGGTTTTGTCCCACAAATAAAAGCCGATGCGATATTTATCCTAGAATGCATTCTGGATGCCATGTTCCCAGATGCCCATGGCTTTAGCCATGGGTTATAACGGAACATTTCATTTTATCTTAGATTCATTGAAAACGCACGACTTCAGTCGTGCGATGTGGGAAAAGCTTTGCTTTTCCTGCACAGAAAGACTTTCAGTCTTTCTTGTGAAACACAATGAATCTGGGATCCCATCTTCTCACAAACCTGCGGTTTTAACCGCAGGTATACAAAGAAGATGTGATTAATCAAAAGGAAAGACACCTTGTGTCACTATTCTAGTATTCACTAAAAAGTGGTGAAAAATACATCGCTTTAAGTAGTAGCCAGTGCATATACCATAAGGTGGGAATCATGAGATACAAAAAAGTAAGGATAGATAGAAGTTCCTCATTGACGCAATCAATATGGCAGATGCAATCCAGATTCTTACCATTTTATCCTATGCCAAATGTTTGATCTCAATCAAGGACTGATTTAATAGGCGGATAACATGGAACCAAGGCTCGTCCGGAGCCAACTGACACAATCTGGCGATTTTGCCAGAAGAGACTCGTGTCCTTGAGATGCCCAAAATGCTGATTTGTCAGCAACGTGGTTTTGGGTCGCATATCTGGCGTGTACGGTCTTCTTGAAAATTAACAGTAATCTGAATAAAATTTTCTGGATTCAGTAGCCAGAACCGTGTTGTCCCTATTGAAATTTTTTATCTTAGATTCATTGAAAACACACGGCTTTAGCCGTGTGATGAAACACAATGAATCTGGGATCCAGAAAAGCCTATAATTATGATCAAGAAAAATAAACCCCAAGACTTATAATAAAAAGTGGGCCCGATGCCTTACAGCCGACGAGTTCAGAATCGGCCTGTTATGATTCCAATGCCTGGCGATCTATATATAATTTACTTTGCTTTTTTCTCTTCAACGCTTTTTGTGTAATTTTCAACCGCTTTCTTTGTCACGACCCAATTCCTGCCAAGTTTTATTGCATCAAGCTTGCCCTTTCTTGCCAATAGGCTCAAATATTCCTGGGTATACGGCGTTCCTTTTGTAGCTTCTTTGATGCTGATATATTCCATGCCCTTCTTGAATGCCGACAGATATATGTCAAGGCTTCTGTTGATGCAGTAGCCGATAAAATCTATGAACGGCTTGATATTTCCTTTATCAGCCTCTTTCAACGTTTGGTAGTATTTTTTCCTGTCGTTTTTCAGCACTATTGTTATCGGATAACCATGCTTCATAAGGAAAAGATTCATGAGAAGCCTTGCTGTCCTTCCATTGCCGTCTGAAAAGGGATGTATTTCTACGAATTTGTAGTGCATGACTGCTGCCATCTCTATTGCATTAATGTTGTCTGGATTTTTTTTTATAAACTCAATAAAATTACTCATGAGCCTTGGAACTTTTTCTGCCTGAGGCGGGGATTTTATTGCTCCAAGTATCCTTACGTTTGTAGTCCTGTAGCGGCCTCTTTCATCTTCGTATATCTTGTCCAATACAAGCCCGTTGAGTTTTTTTATCAGTTTTTCATCTATTTCTTCCTTTAACGAGTCTTCAACAAACAAAATGGCTTCCTTATGGTTGATAGCTTCGAAGTGGTCTTTGAGACTCTTGCCGCTTATAGTTATTCCATGCTCTAAAACAAGACGAGTTTCCTGCAGCGTCAGCGAATTGCCTTCTATTGCATTGCTGTTGTAAGTCAGCTCAATCTCAAGCTGCTTTTTCAGTTCCTGCAGCGCCGCTTTCGGAAACGGCCTTAGTTTATCTAATTCTCTCTTCTTTTTTAGAAGTTTTTCGTAGAGTTTGCTGTTTATCATCATTATTCATTATGCAGCAAGAATATTTAAGCGTATCGGATAGTAGAAAAAATGAATCATCCGATATATATCGGATAAACCTGAATTATATGTAAACGATACTTATGGCCCTGACGTATAGCGAAGTTGAAGTTCATATTAGCGGGTTTGTCCCATAAAATTAACTATAGCTTCAAAAACTGGTCAGAAGTCAATATCTTTATGCCTCTGAACTCTTTTAGCTCAAGCAAATCTGGGTCGCCAGTTACAATATAGTCGGCTTCTCCATCTAATGCACATTCGATTATCTTGTTGTCGCTTTTGTCACGAACTGCATCTACCTTTGTTGTCGGTATTACAAGACGAAACAGTGACATCAGTATATTCGCCTGCTCCTCTATCTTGTCTTCTGGCAACTGGAATTTGTTCCGCAATTTACTCAGGACTTCGTCAACTATTTCTGGAGACGTGACAAGCTTATAATCTCCTTTCAAGCCATTTACGATGACTTGATAGGGCTTGCCGCTCCAGAAAGTTGCAGAAATGATGATATTTGTATCCGGAACTACTCTAGTCATCCTCAAGCACGTCTTTCTCCTTTATTCCCTTCTTTTTTGCAAACTTTCTGCCAAAAGCAGCAAGTTTCTCAAAGTCTTTAGCAGTTGGGATTTCAATACGCTTGAAGATGATTGTATCTCCTTTTCCGTAGACTGCGAATTTTGTGCCTGACTCTATGCCTAACTCTTCCCGGATTTCCTGAGGTATGACAACTTGGCCTTTTTCCGAAGCCGTTGTCATCTGTACATCTTTAGCCATAATATCACCTGTAAGATTATTTTACTTTCTTACTTAAATAGCTTACGGTCATTGAAATCCTTAAATCTTATCCATCTAATTATAGTCAGTGATAGTATGAAATTCAAGGTTTTAATCGAAAAAGGCGAAGATGGCTATTTCGTAGCTACGGTGCCATCTCTTCCTGGATGCATCTCGCAAGGAAAAACAGAGTCCGAAGCCAAAGAAAACATAAAGGAGGCCATAGAGCTTCATCTTGAATCTTTGGCAGAAGATGGCATTGAACCTTTGTGATGAAAATGAAAAAAGAAAAAACAGAAGACGAATTTTGGTCAGAAAGAAGCTTCGCGGAGACTATGGGTTCTGAAGATTGGGAAAAGAAAAAGCGGACATTCCACATGAAGCATGACGAGGAAATGGACTACAACTGCAAGAAGTGCAACAAGAAAATATCAGCGCATAACAAGGACTGGCACGATTGCATGTGCGACGACTGCTTCAATACGGCATATTTTCCCGAAGACCAAGCGGCTTATGAGAAAAGAAAAAAAATTAATTAAGACGTTCATTTGTCAATTTTCCTTACAAATTTGTGCCATACGGATCTGCACCTTTCCTGCCAGACTTCTACTTCCTTTTCTCTTTTCAATTTGAACATTGTTTTTAAATCTACTAACCCCAAATCTTCCAGAGCGTTAAGCTCTTCGTTGGTTATTGCAAAATTCTTGACAACATTTCTTTTCTTGCAATATTTGCAGTTCTGATTTTTCTTCAGCAACGTGCCGCAGAATTTGCAATCCACACATTTGCACAGCTTTGTTTTCTTTTTGCATAAGTAGCATTTTTCAGAAGGCTTGATGTCAAAAGGCACGAATTTTATCCTTCCTTTTTTCATATCTGCAAGGCTTCGAGAAAGCTGGACTATTGCATCGCTGGATTTTCGCATTATGGTATTTACCGTAGATGGGTTAAATTGATTTTGCTGCTGCTAAAATGAACTCATGGACGTATGGGCCCGACGAGATTCGAACTCGCGACATCCTGCTCACAGCCCTTTTTGCCAGCAAAAAGCGCTGGCGGAAAAAGGTTAAGAGGCAGGCGCTCTTTCCTTAACCCCCTAATTTTCTTGAATCCCCGTTCTCTTTGAACCCAAGGGACTTTCTCTTTCAAGAGAAAGGGGCTTACCAGGCTGAGCTACAGGCCCTGAATCAACTCAATAGTGTTTGAAAAGCTTATATTTATATTTGCAGGAGTTTATGCGTGGAACCGAAAGATCCTGGGACTATTGCGAGAGAATTCGTTTCTATTATCAGAGACGCAAGACGTGCGTCCCGCGAGCCCGAAGTCCTTTATGCTTCGTACCAGCTTCAGGAACTTATTGATCACGTCGGCAGCCACATGGGATTCTATAGCAGAGATCCGGTACATGCCGGATGCATAGCCGGATTCATGCAAAGAGCATGCGTCGAAGTTGAAACCAGAAAGAGGAAGCTTGAAGGAAAATACGCCTGATTTGTCGTAATAGAAGTTAGAGAAATGACCTATTTCCCGCTCTTATGACGGCCCTGTCGCGCCGTCTTGACTTTCTGGTGCTTGTGCACTATCGTTTTCCTGTGAGACCTGTTTATAGGCTTCCATTTCCACGAGTCGTGCTTGCGCTTCGCCAGCGGATATCCGCACGCACTGCATTCCTTTTTCTGAATGTGGTAACTATGACGGCCGCATCTCCTGCAGCGTATGTGCGATATTTTATTATGCTTACCAAATGATGGCGTTCCCTTTGACATTACAAATCCCTTTTCGTTTCCTGCTGACGTAAAATCCTGGATGCTATGCTCCCATGAAACCCGTGAATTGACAGAAGTTGCTTCGCAACTTCATGCACTTCAGGTGCGGGATATTAGGAGCATTTCATTTAATTGCTTTACTCTGTACTGAAATGAAATACTTTTATAGTTAACCCAGAAGGGAATATGGGCATCGGGTCCGCAAGAAGACAATAACATAACTTGTTTCTTGTAGAACGATAAAGATTTGTTCCACCTGATTACTTCAAAGGCAAGCCTAATTGATAATATGTTTCTTTTCCAAATTTGACTGACGCTTTGGCGTCGTTCGATTTTGGCTTTTCTTCCCGAAGAAAAGGGTAAACTATTATCCAAATTCAGAACCTATTCGCTCTTTTCAGGTGAGACGTAAAGTATGTTGTCGCCGCGCACAAGAATAGTTCCAAGCTTGACTTTGTCCTCGTCAGAGACCTGCTCCGCGTTCTCAAGCCACATGTTAAGGTGAAGATCCATGGCCTGAAGAATGCCTGAAATCTCTCCGCCCTTTTTCAGCTTTATCAGAACTCTCTTGCCCTTTGCATTGTTTAAAACGTCTATAGGCCGTTCCATAAAAGTCCTCCAAATTAAAAAATTTTTATTGCTGTTAATTATCTTGCATATGCTTAAATAGTTGTCAAAAATACTCCCCAGTTATAAAATATCCTGGTTCTTTACTGGGTTTACTATAAATGAAAATGTTCCGGGTGAAGACGGCGGAGCGATTTTAGCATCACGTTGGTCATTTAAACCTTTAAAAAGAAGGGAAGCAATAAAGCGTGCAGAAAAAATTAAGAAATTTTATGCAAATCCTAAACAATAATTTTAAAGGTGCTCAAAAATGACAAAATGGCAACTGCCTCCGAAGAAGAAGACAACCGGCGGATTCGTGAAGAAGCACGGCAAGAAGAACCGGGCTCAGCGGGGACGCGATTACCTGCCGACCAGGATAGCCGACGCGAAAGTGAAGCAGAAGCGAACTCTTGGCGGAAACACGAAGAGAATAGCGCTTTCCATAAATGTCGCCAATGTTTCCGTCAACGGCAGGTACCAGAAAACAAAAATCATTTCTGTCGCCGAGAACGCCGCTGACAGCCAGTTCGTCCGCCGCAATATAATAACGAAAGGCGCAGTGATACAAACAGAGCTCGGCAGGGCGCGCGTAACGAGCAGACCCGGACAGGAAGGCGTTGTGAACGCTGTCCTGATTGAACAGAAGTAAAGCATGGAACTTTTTCTGAAAATACCGGTTTCCGGTCCCTGTGGCTTCGCCTGGCCGCGAGAATCAATATTCGATGCGTCCTTGGAGCGCCGTAAGTTGACCCAGAACATGTCAAGATTTTTTTCTGGGTCAACTATAAAAGGGTTGATTTAGATAATTTTTACATGTCAGTGAAGCATTTGATTGCATTATACCTTGCGCTTATCGTGCTGACAGGCATATACCTGTTCGCCGTCGAGAACGTTGCAGATGGCAATTTCTCGCTCGACAGAGGCGGGCGCGACCACAAGATAAGCTTTTTCGATGTAACACTATTCCTGGTGCTGATACTGGCGGCGGGCCTGACTGCGATTTCATCGATGGCTTATAACAAAAAGAACAGCCCGCGGCTGTTCTTTGTCTCGTTTGCGTTCTTCCTCTTCACTGTAATGGCCGCGCTGAGGATCATAGACAATTTCCTGCTCGGCGCATACACCTATATAGGAATCTCGGTATCCACGCTTGAATTCCTCATTTTGCTGTCATTGTTTTACGCGCTATTCAGGAAATAGCTCCGAAGGGGTTATAATTATATGAATGGCCACCACTCCCTGGATTTAGAGGTACGCAGGCAGATATACAACTGCATCGCGGAATCGCCGGGCCTGCACTTCCGCGAGATACAGCGGCGCACGGGACTGGCCACGGGCTCGATAGACTATCACATTCACTTTCTCCACAAGAACGGTCTGATAAGGACGGAGCGCGACAAGAACTATGTCCGCTATTATCCTCTCACAAAGAACTGGAGCGAAGAGGAGAAAGGCGTCCTGAATCTTCTTCGCAACACGAAGATGCGCCACATACTGATATTCCTGCTGGAGAAAAAGCGCTCCACGCCGCTGAAGATAGCGGAGGCGACAGGCATCTCGCTGTCAACGCTATCATGGTACCTGAAGCAGCTGAAGGCAAAGAATATAATCTCCGAGAAGAAAAAAGGCAGGTTCAGGGTGTACAGGATAAACGACCCCGGCGTGATAGTAAAGTATCTTGTCGCGCACAAGTCGAGCTTCCTTGACACGGTCGTCGACAGGTTCATCGAGACCTGGGAGTTCTAGACCTTTTTCTTTTCTGCAGAAGACACAAGCCTTCTGAGATGCGCGAAGAACAGAGTTCTTCGGGAGACCTTGAATCGACATATCAATACGCTTTGACACATGCAGCTGCCGATTTGACAGGAAAATACACCGTAAAAGGTATAAAAGAGCTTGTGCCGCATCCGTGGCATGACTGGCTTATTTCTTAAATTTGCGGCGTAAATTAAATTCATGCTAGAATATCTCGTCGCATTTGCCATAGTAGTCGTTCTCAATGTCGTTCCGCTGCTCATGCCGCCTACGTGGCTTGTCCTGGCATTCTTCTACAAGAATTTTATGTTCGACGCGCTGCTGCTCGCGCTTGTCGGGGCTGTCGCATCGACTACGGGGCGCGCGATGCTTTCATATCTTGGCACATATTTCAGGCGTTTCACGAACACGGAAAGAAAAAGGGACATGGATATAGTCGGGAAGGCCGCCAAGCATCATCCTATAAAGAGCTTCCTTGTGACGTTCCTGTTCTCGCTCAGCCCGTTTCCCAGCAATGTTTACTTCATCGGTGTAGGTCTGGCAAAGGCGCGCTCGGTTCCTATATTCACTGGATTCTTCACAGGCAGGCTGATTTCATACTACGCGCTGATACGCGCCGCGCAGGTACTCTTCAACAGCATCGAGGAGATAATCGCGGGCAAGCTTGCCCAGGTGCTCATAATCGATGCGG
>Ga0209211_10004900_pt1 | contig 20411 bp, 15 predicted proteins | sample RifGroA2_FD_183992 | JGI IMG/M metagenome (GOLD analysis project Ga0209211, IMG submission 183992) | Groundwater microbial communities from Rifle, Colorado, USA - Groundwater A2 (SPAdes) (version 2) | ecosystem: Environmental > Aquatic > Deep subsurface > Groundwater | place: Rifle, Colorado...
ATGTATCCGAACCAGTCTTTTCGCCGACTCTGGTTCGGATACATTTCCGACGACCGCGTCTATTTTATAATTTGACTTTATTTTCTTCAACGCGCTTATCACCGACTTCGTATCGGCGTGCGCCGTGTCTATCACTACCGCATCAATATTTTTACTGATAAGTTTTTCAAGCCTTTCAAAATCATTTACCCCGATTGCCGCGCCCACCACAAGCTGTCCTTTCTTATCAAGATTGTATCCAGCCGGATTTTTCAAGAGCACTCTTTTGACATCCTTCAGCACATACATTCCCGCGACTTTCCCTCTCTTGTCCACAAGAGGCAAGGCTTTCTTCTTCTTTTGAGTCATTATTCTGTAGACTTCTTCCAAGCCGGTTTTACTGTCTGCCATTATGACGGATTTCGTCATAATCTCCCGCACCCGAACGGAATGATTGTCGCAAAAATCAAAATCGTTCCTAGTGATAATGCCGACAATTTCTTCATTATCATTAATCACTGGAAAAGTGTGGAAGCCATACTCTCTTCGCTCTCGCATTTTAAGAATCTCCTCAATGGTCTCGTTTTGGTTGACGCATATTGGTTTATCTATTAGCCCATTGAGATAATACTTAACCTTGCAGACTTCCTGCGCTTGTTTTTCCGGCGTCAGGTTTTTGTGAATTATGCCGAGCCCGCCCAGTTTGGCAATCTCAATCGCCATTTTATGCTCGGTGACGGTATCCATCGCCGCGCTCACGATGGGGATTTTAAGCGAAATATTCCGAGAAAATTTTGATTCCAAATTAACCTCGTCAGGCATCACTTCCGAATATCCGGATTTCAGTCGGACATCGTCAAAAGTCAAAGCCTCGCCAAGATCTTCCACCTTTTCAAAAAATTTATCCTTTGGAAGTTTTTTTGTTTTTTGTCTTTTGAGCATTAAAATTAAATTATAACATTTTATTTTCTATCTCATTCATTCTATTTTTCCAAATCCAACACCTCGTCAATGCGGATTTGCTTGACGAATTCGGGGACATGGCTTACAAGAATCATCGCGCCGTCGTATGTATTGAGGGCTTCGGCAATCACGGGCAAGTGGCGGAAGTTGATGTGGTTGGTCGGCTCGTCAAGAATCAAGAGCCCGGGTTTTTGGAGAACAAGCCTCGCGAAAGCGACGAGTCCTTTCTGCCCTTCCGACAATCGTCCAATCTTCGTGCCGATTATTTCTGAAGCAATCAGGAATCCGGCGGCGGTCGCGCGCATTGTTTCTTCCACTTTTTTATCCATCACCGCGAATAGAGATTCGCGGACAGTATCTTCAAAATTAAGCGTGGAAAAATCTTGCCGATAGTAGCCGACTCGCACACCCTCGGTGATTTCCGCGCCTTTCCCTTCGCCAGACGCGAGCGATTCCAGAAGCGTGGTCTTGCCGATACCGTTCGGACCTTTGATAAGCAAATGCTGATTTTTTTTAAGAAAAATTTCAGTTTTTCGTTTTACGGGTTTATGATTTTTTATCGTAACAAAAGACGAAATATGCAAAATATTTCTAACAATTTCAGGCTGGGAAGGAATGACAAAAGACCTTATGGTCTTGTCTTCCCTTCTCACATCCATCTTTTCTTCTTCAAGTTCTTCAGCTTTATCTCGCATTCGCTTGGCCACGAGGCGCATTTGCCCTCCCTTTTGGGCGAAAAAGTTGGCTTTGTCTTTATTCTCTTGAATTTCTTTGGCAAGCTGGGCATTCTTTCTGTTTTCTTTTTCCACTCGCGCGGAAATTTCTTTCACCACGTCAAAGTAGTTGCCAGCGTATTGCTCAACCTTGCGCGTAAACACATCAAGATAAAGGACTCCGTCGCTAAAAGCGTTCAGAAAATCCGCGTCGTGCGAAATGACAATGACTGTCTTTTTGTAATCAGTCAAAAACTTGGTTAAGTGTTCAATGCCGGCTTTATCAAGATTATTGGTTGGTTCGTCAAGAAGAAGAAGGTCGGGATTCTGGATAATAGCCGAGGCGAGAAGAAGCCTTGCTTGCTGTCCGCCCGAAAAAGATTTGATGATTCTGTCGTGTAATTTTTCATGGCCTTTCAGATTAACGACTTCGAGAACTTCATCAATTCTAGGATCAATGTCATAGATTTTACGATTGAAACATTTCTCAAAAAATTCACGGACAGTGAGATTCATCTGATCGCGCGGAATGACTTGTCTGGCTGTGGCGATAGTAAGACCGTTCGCGATATGAACACTGCCTTCTTCCGGTTGAATCGCGCCCGTAATCAGCTGGAAAATCGTGCTTTTCCCCGCGCCGTTCTGCCCCATCAAGGTAATCTTGGAGCCTCGCCGCGCCGAAAAATCCGCTTCAATAAGAATCGGATGATTGTGGCCGTAATTAAAAGACACTTCTTCAAATCTTAGAATGACCTCATTTTTTGACATAATCCACAGAGTATCTCATTTTGAGTGAAAATGGAATAGAATCGGAAAATTAAATTTACTACTTTGTGTTTCGTAATTTAAAATGCGTCATTGCTTGTTCCATCACGCGATCCCCGATAGCGCCCCAATCAAAATATTTTTTGTAATCTGCCGGATCAATAAGTCTTATCTCTGTAATATCTCCGTCCGGATCACTGACAAAATCGCCAAACGGCTCAACTTCGCAAAATGATCTAGTCTGCCTGACGATGCGGCCATTTTCATAAATATCTTGATATCCAATAAGCTCCTGACGCAAGACTTTCATATTTGTTTCTTCTTTCACCTCCCGAGCCACAGCTTCCGCAACACTCTCTCCCGCTTCTATCCCCCCGCCCGGCGGAGTCCAATATCCTTTACTGTCGGCATAGACAACGACCAACTTTCCATTGCAAAAACAATAAGCGTGAACACCTTGAAGTATTTTCCCCTCCAAATCATTTAAAGGATTGCTCTCTTTGTATATAATCTTAATGACTTGGCCTGCGCGATTAGTAAGAGTTGATTTAATTTCCATAAATATTTTTCATTGATTTAATTTTACCACGACGAACGGATATTGCAGATGAAAGAGCATTCCGTATAGACGAAATGCTCTTTTTTAAAAAGTCCTTATTATTTGACTTTAACCAAACCGTTGGAAATTTCCAATGCCCGAAGATTTTTCATGATAATGTCCGCGTTCAACTCGCGAGATTTTCTGCCGTCAAGCGTCACAACGGGCACTATTCCGCCGCCTTCCAGATATTTTATCGCAGGCAAGGTATCCCGCTCAAAAATATCTTGTCTGATGTTAATCTTTTCCGGTTCATCGTCCGCCCGCTTGCCGCGATCAGGAGCATTGATAATGCGGCTCACGCAAAGACTTCTCTTTGCTTTGATGTAAAAAACGGTTGGAGAAAACTCATTTTGAGTTTCAAGAAAACTGGCTTGCTCAATTGTCCGAGGAAAACCATCAACTATAAGTTTGTCCGTATCAACAGATTCAATCTCTTTCTCCAAAAGCGAGAGGACGATTCGAACAGGGACGATTTCTCCTCGATTCATAATTGACCCGATAGTCTCCCCGGACGGGGTTGATTGATTTCTGGACTTGTCCAGAATTTTACTCATAGAAAGAATTTTTATCCCATATTCCTTCTCAACAAACTCGCAAACAAATCCCTTGCCTGCCCCGGCCCTCCCCGTCGCAAATCCAACATTTTTTTTCTTCACTATCCCCTCCTATACCTAAATCATTTTTTCAAAAAAAATCGCCTTTCACAGTGAAAGAACTCCGAAATCAGAGTATCAAAGAAAAAGACGAAGTCAATAACTTGGAGCAAAATGAACCGTGCCAATTATTTATTATTTTTATATTTAAAGTGTAACGAGAATTGTTTTTTTGAACAATTTTGTATGTAATACAAATCCGGTTCCAAAAATTCCTACGGGTATCTAAGTTTTCTGTCCCTCCTGAACAAAAGCCGAACTTTTTACCAAACGAATCTCAACAAATGACCGCTTCGCTTGTTAAATAATGTCCCTCGAAGAATACTTCTCGGGACACTGAAATTTTACAATCGCTTAGCTCATTAAAATTTCGCGGCTGACTAACCCAGTCTGGAACTCAACAGGTTGAGACCTTGTAAGGGTTGTTTGGACGATTTCAGTATACCAAAATGAGGCATCTCAGTCTCATCTCGGTAGACATAGTAGACACTATAAAAAAGGATGGGGTGGTATTTCTTGCGATTGTTTAAGGGTATTTACACCTTTGACAATAACAACGCTAAAGGGTGTCTGATTCAAGATCAAACCACTCAGATGGCTTGCCCTCAAAATACTTCTTGTATTTTTTCACCAACTCCTTTGCTAGAGCTTTTCGTCTCATTAATTCATCAAGTTTTATGTAATTCACATTATATGGTTGACCTGGTCTTACTATCTGCGTCTATATGTGAGTTGAGATCATAAGTTTTTTATACTCTTCATATAATTGCTTAAATTCTTTTTGATCTTCAGTCTCCATAGTTATTTTTTTCCTCTTGTTTTTGATTAGGTTGTGAAAAATTCGAGTGCTTTATTTTAAAAAGATACCTGACCCATTTTCTCCAAAATTACATAGCCAATCTCCTTCTTTGTTTTTAGCTTAACCATAAATTTATGCAGGCAAATATTCTCTATAAACTCGCACAGTTTCAAGATAAATAGACTCAATCAATCTCTTTGTTTGCATCTCCTCAACAATTCCTTTCTGAAGCAAAAGAAGTCTTACATTCTGGCGAATACGAGCTTTTATTGTTTCGTTGTTAGTCCAGTCAATTGCCAAATCGCGTCTAATACGCTTCGTGAGCTCTTTCACAAATTCTTTAATATCAATCCCAGCATTTTTTAGATCAGGATTTTTTTCAAGGGTATCGTAAAACACAATTTCTTCTTCAGAAAGTCCCGTATCTTTACTCTCTTGATCTAGTTTTTTAATTTCATCTGCAATTTCAAGAAGTTGCTTTATTATTTCCGCCGAGCTGATGACATTGTTTTCGTATTTTTCGATAAGTCCTTCCAGCAATGTGAGCATTGTTTCGTAGCGAGCAGTATTAACGCGCATACGGGCTCTAATTTCCTGATCAAGAAGTTTACGCACTGAATCAACAGCAAAGTTGTGGTATTGGGATTTTTTCATTTCAGCCACAAATTTCTCATCAAAAATTGAAATACTTTTTTTCTCTTGGCCCGGAACATTAAATAAATCAACAATACCTTCGGCTTGAATAGAGTCTTGCATCAAACTGCGAATAGCACTTTCTGTCTCTTCAGGAAAAATCGCATGCGGTAATACTGTCTGCTTTCGTATCGCTTCACGAATTGATTGAAAGAATTGCAAATCGTTTACAATCTTCATTGCTTCTTCACCCGGCATAACAATGGCGTGCAGTTTTGAAAGTTTGGAAACCGCCCCCATATATTTCATTTTTCGCTCATCAGATAAATATCCGTTATTGGTTATCACTTCGTTTATTCCTGCCTGCATAATCTTGACCAGATCAACTCCTTTCTTTTGTTTCCAATAGGCATAATCAACTTTGCCAAAAAATTCGCTAACCTGTTTGTGTATGACGCGCATTTGAGCAACGACTTCATCAATAGGAATTAACGCATCGTTTTGGATATCGGAGTCATACCAGGCAAGCGCTTTTTTCAGATTTTCAGCGATACCAATATAATCAACAATCAATCCACCCGGTTTATCTTTGAAAACTCGGTTTACGCGAGCTATCGCTTGCATTAACCCATGATTTTTAAGCGGCTTATCAAGATACATTGTGTGTAGGCACGGCACATCAAAACCAGTCAGCCACATATCGCATACGATGGCGATTTTTAGAGAATCGTTTACTTTCTTAAATCTTTTTTCCAGTTTTTTCACATCTTTTTCTGGTTGTATAACGGAAGCATATTCATCACTGTTTGAAATAACTACCGCGCATTCCGGAGCGCCATCAATTTTTTTGATCGCTTCATACATCAACACCGCAACCCTGCGACTCATCGTCACAATCATCGCTTTACCCTCAATCGGTCTATTATTAAAATGACTTACAATATCTTCCGCAATTTTATTTATGCGGCTTGGCGCTCCAACGACTTCTTCAAGCACAGCCCACTCTTTTCGCATTCTCGCGTTATCATCAGACACAACTTCGCCCAATACTGCGTCGAATTTAGAATCAATAAATTTATCGGCAAGATGAAGTGGCACAAGCCGTCCTTCGTAGTAAATCGGCACTGTTGACTTATCTTTTACCGATTGACTGATCTTGTAAGAGCTAACCACATTACCGAAAACTCTAACTGTGTCTTTGTCATTTTTTGAAATAGGCGTTCCTGTTACTCCCAAAAAGCTTGCATTAGGCAATGCAATACGAACATTCCCAGCCAAGTTGCTGTATTGAGTGCGATGAGCCTCATCGGCAAGAACAATGATGTTATCTCTCTCGGTCAAAGCATTTTTTGCGTCCGGATCTTCTTGAAATTTCTGAATAGTGGTGAAAATAAGCTCACTTCCCAAGCGCGATAATCGAGTACGCAAATCTCTTATACTCGATGCCTTTTTAGCAAGTGTTCCATATCCAGTACGACTGAAAGTCTTAAACAACTGGTCATCCAAATCTTCGCGGTCTGTCAGAAAGACATAGGCAGGGCTTTTCAATTCGGGAATATTTTTTGTCTTATTCACATAGAAAACCATTGAGAGAGATTTTCCAGAACCTTGCGTGTGCCAAAATACTCCGATTTTTCTATCTTTCTCTCCAAGTATTGAGCGAACAGTGCTGTCGATTGTCTTGTTTACCCCATAATATTGATGATACAAACACATCTTTTTTGTGTAAGTTACGGCATCACCATCACTATCAGCTTCAAAAATGGTGAAGTGTTGTAGCGCATCCAAAAAACGCTCTTTATTGAAAAGCCCCTTTGCCAATATCTCCAATTCCTCCGCCTCTTTTGGAAAATCATTTTCAGCATTGATGCCTTTCCATGTTCCATATCGCTCCCATGAAGAAGAAATTGTGCCGTGTCGCGCATTAAATAAATCAGAAAGTCCAACAACTTGATTGTATAAAAATAGTTTCGGAACTTCCTTTTTGTAATACTCAATATCTCGATATGCCTCACCGATTGTCGCTTCTGTGCGGACGCCACTTTTTAATTCAAAAACTCCGAGGGGTAATCCGTTCACAAAGATGACGGCATCTAATCGGCATACATTGTCTATACCTTGAACTGTAAATTGATTAACTATCAAAAATTCATTTGATAATGGCTCGGTAAAATCTATAAGTTTAACCAAATCAGTTTTCTCATCTACGTTTTCTCTCCATGAAATCTTTTTGCCATTCGTAATCCATGAATACATTTCTTTGTTTCCAAGAATAAGATCATTATGAGAATAATCCGCAATCTCTTTAACAACAATTTCCGCTTGCTCTGCGGGAAGTGAAGGATTGATTCTACGGATAGCTCCAAGGAGTCTGTCTTTAAAAACAACACCTCGAAAATCCTCGCGCTCCGCGCGAGTCTGTCCGGGGTTTATATCCGGTCCATAGACATGCTCATATCTCTCGCTTTTGAGCCAGTCGATGAGTGATTGTTCTGTTAAATTGTTTTCGTTGATGGGGTTCATGTTATTTTTGCTATATTTTTTAGCTTATTCACAAGCGCCTGTTCGTTAACTTGCGAGATTGCTCACTTGCATGCTATATTATAAGTACGGGCTTTGCCCAGGCCTCCGCGTTTGCGGGGGGGCATCTGACTCAGGTTTACCTGAGTCTTTTGCTATCTGTTCATCAAAACAACTGTATTTTATACCTCGCTCCGACCATTTTTCCTCAGGAATTAATGCGTCAATTACTTTTTTATACTCAAATAATTTTACCCAAGGGTTGTATGTTGGATCATATTTCCGTTTAGCCATCGGATACAGATATAGATCAGCGATTTGCACAAATTGATTTACTTTCTTTCTCCATCGAGGATCACCCATAAATATGTTTTTAAAATCTTTTGCCTTTAGATCATTATACTTATTAGAAGTTTCTGTGGCGAAAGGCATTCCCTCAACTTTAAGATTCTTTGCATACTGAATCAACGCATCATCTTCTCTTTTACCAACTCCTTCGAATCTCACCTCTGCAACTCCATCCACATCCAAAAGATATTTTCCTGTCCGCTCTAGTAAAATTGAAAAAGCTGTTTTACACATCCACCATCGTTTTTCCTTATAAAGTTCTTCATAGCGCGCATTATATCCTGGTCGGTGGACCACAGACGCAAAACCTATTACAGGAATAGATAGTAAAAAATCTTGTAGTTCTCCTAGAAATTTCTCATTAGTTTTTGCACTTTCCTCAAGCCAAGCAAAAGTTCGGCGCTTCCCTCGAATTTCAGTTGAATGAAGAGGATAGGTAATATCCCATTTTTTACAAAATTTTTCATGCATTGCAATTATCTTGTGTATATCTTCATGGGCAACAAGAACGCCACCAAGCGCAAAATGATCCATGCCGTCTGCCCGCACTAAATCATCCGTTTTATCTGGAAATCTCGTCCCTGAATCGTCTATATACAGATAATATTTTTTCTTATCAGAGAACGATTGTTCTGTTAAATTGTTTTCGTTGATGGGGTTCATGTTGTTTCAGTAAAAATAATACTTTTCATTTCTTTATAAATTTCTGTGTCTTCAGTAATAAATTTTGCAAGTTCAGTCATCATTTCTTTATTATTTCCACTAAATTTTAGGTTTGTTTTTATAACTTGATATTTTGGCTTCAAATACTCGTTTTTATAATCAAATTCTTCTGGATAAATTATGCTGATATCTAAATCAGGATTATATTTTAAAAGTATTTCTGGATCAAAGATGTAATTCTCAATTTCTCTTCTAACCAAAATTCTTTTATTGTGGTTAGTAGCTAATTGTTCGTCGCGTTCAGTATCTGCTAAATTTTTTTCTTTTCCACCCCTATCTTTTAGAATAAGAATCTCTGTTTCAAGGAATGACTTTTGTAATATTTTGATGGCTACTTCTGAATACTGTCTTGGTTCACTTCCACCACCACTAGAGATGAAAAGGGTGTCGGGATATTTTTTGTTGAAAATTGAGTTGTAAATTATTGCATCTAACCCATCTTCAATTACCACATCACCAGGTTCCTTTTTACCTTCACAATAAATAATCTTTTTAGGAGCAAGAAGACCCGTTAAATCCTCAAGTGCCGTCTCAAATATTCGAATCCAATCTTTTCTAGTACCAGGAATCGGCTTTAGCACTACTATTTCATCGAAGTTGTTGCCTAGAAAATCAATTACTGCCGTCTTGTCTTTTAGATCTTCCTGCAAGGCTCTAAGAAATCCAATACTGTGGGTAGCAACCCAAAGCTGACAAGTATCTGGTATTATCTTTTCAATTTCAACTAACAATTTTCTTTGGATAGAGGTGCTAAGGTGTAATTCAGGCTCATCAATACATATAAGAGTATTAGAATAAAAATCCCTTTTTATATAAAGATCTAATATAAGGTCTACAACCTCTTTTTCACCCGCCGAAAGGTTTTCGTAAGGAAATTTACTTGAAGTTCCTTTTGTAAAATAAAGACTACCTTCTTCATGAGTAGGATTGCCTAATGAAACAATACTAATATCTAAAATTCCATTTAGTGATTTATTTAGATTTTGTATATTTTTCTCCGACCACTGTTTACCTGTAATATCCTTATCGTAAACTTCAGAGAAAAATCCGCCAATAAGTCTTTCGTAATTTTCTTCTAGTCTAGAATCAATATCTATTAAATACTTTGGTCTCTTTTCATCTTCTTCTATTTTTGAAAGTGCTCTAATTTGCTTAATTTCAATACGCGGAGTAAATCGATGGGCACTTCGAATATAAAAACTGGTTGATGTGTATACTGTTTGGTCTGATTCAACAAGAACATGATTACTAGAATCATAATCATCATTCTCAGGAGATATGCCGATTAACTGAAAAATTGATTTTTTTAAATAACTAATATTTTTCTGATAACCCATTCTTGCTCTTTTTTCTCTTTCGTTTGTTGAAAACTGTTCAAACCCATCAAAAACGCTACTCTTTCCTGAACCATTTGGGCCCACAAGGGCAATTATTTTCTTGGAGTGATTCTCAAGATCAATTGTTAGATCATTGAAGCGTTTGAAATCTTTGAGTTGTAATTTTTTAATTCTCATAAATTTAAATTAGTCCAGCAAGTAATTGGTCTCTCGATTGTTTTAAAGAAATATTTTCTTCTTGCAACAAAATCTGCTGTTCAAAAATAGGTCCCAAAATGGTATTCGCCTTATTCAGTAAGGACTTATCAGAAATTATAACTTTTGATTCTGTTAAATGATGTCTTTGTATATGTCCCAGTGTTGTTGCCTTACCTTCAGCTATTGTCTTGAAATTTTGTAGATGTTTATTAGTCCAGTAATAAATAAACCATCTAGAATAATTCTCTGGTGCCACCTTAAATATGTGTTGATTTAAAACACCCTCGCCTCCAACCCAAACCATCAAGGACAGACTCCCAGACCAGGCAAATAAGATATCCCCATTTTTGATTATATATTTCGAATCAATATTTTTTGTAGCTCTATCAGAATTTTTATCAATACCAGAATTCATTTCACGAATCTTGATTACAGGTAGCGAATTATTTACATCTTCTGCTGGATATTTTTGCGAAGCAACACCGTTCAAGAATTCTGCAATTTCGTCCAGAGGTTTAACCTCCCACCCTTCAGGAATCTCCCCCACTTCACTCTCAACCATCTTCACTTTCTCATATCCCGGAAAATGAAAATTCACAAACCACTCATTAAAAATAGTTTGGGCTGTCGCCTCAAGATTTTTGATTATTTTATTATTATTTTCAATTTTTGAATCATAAGCGCTCAAAATCCCCGCAATTTTCTTTTGGGTTGGGAGATCTGGAATCTCAATTTCCATTTCAGAAAGAACTTCTGGTCTAAATGCCGGGAAAGTTGTTGTGGTTGCTTCTGCGATAGAACTCAATGTAGCTGTTATTGAATCTTGAGTTAGATATGAATACAAATAAAATGGATCAATATTTTTTGGAGTTAAAACCGCAAAGCCAGTAGATGCGACAGCATTAGGTTTTGGGTTTTTTATGAATCCATAGTGACATAGATTTGGTCTTACAGTCGAAAGGATTGTGTCTCCGTCTTTAAGTAATCTTTTAGCTCTACTTGGAGCTTCCTCTGTATTTAAAATTTGCGGTTTTTCAAAATGATTTTTTGTTACTGATGCTGTGTCAATGTATTCGATTTCTTTGTGTGGGAAATTACCATTTAATGTGGATTGATTAATCCACACCAAATCACCCAATCTTTTGGTTGTTTTTGTGGTATTTATTTGTTCCAGTAATTTACTCATAAATTTTAAAAGGGTATATCGTTAGGATGAATAAATTTCAATTCATCTAATTCAAAACTGATGCCATTTTTTTCTAAATCTTCTCGTATATTATAAAAACGCTTTTGCTGATCTTCATCCAAAGACAAATAAAATGCCTTCCATTCCTGAAATGGAAAACTTACTTCCTTAGATCTATTGTATAGGGTAATAAATAGCAGTCCCGCCTTTGACGCGTCCAAAACTTGATTATATGGACCAAGACTATAATCCTGATTTTCTATCGATGCTTTCAATATTTCAGATATTGTATTGGGGCTAAAGTTCTTTATATAAGGATGAATTTTAATAATTATGCTGTCTGTATTACCCCAAGAATTACTAGTCCTCAATTTGTCTGCAATCAGTGATTGAATTTTTTCAAGTATCTCTCTTTCTTTTAATTCAGCTTCAATTTTCTCTACATCTTTTTTATCTTTTTCAGATATTTTAGGCAAATCTTTCAAATCATCAGACCAAGTTAAATAGCCGTTGAATTTATTTTTAAACTCATCAACAAGAAAAGGATTGAGTAAATATTTTGACTCGTTAGTTTTTATACACCAATCAGTATAATTTTTGGTAAATAAAAATAACTTAGGCCTTCTTATATTATTATCAGTAAAATAACTTAAAACTGATCCCCAAATATATCGATCGCACGACTTATCTTCACCGCCATTCTTGTCTAGAGGAGGATTTCCTTTAATTTTTCTCAAACTCACAGCTTCTACTATTTTATTACCATCGGCTATCAAAACTGATATTTTTAACAATGAATTAATAACTTTTTCAGCTTTTGAAGATGTGATTGTTTTATAAAATTTAAGATCTTCTTTTCTTAATTTATCAATTCTAGTGTTTATTTGGTTAATTAATCTTGAAGTATTAGGAAGATCTTTAATCTCATCTTTTTCAACATACGATTTTATAGACTCCAAAGTTTTAATTTCAACTCCATTTTTATATTTAGCCCAACTCGAATAACGATTTCTGTTTATTTCGTCCACTATTTGTTGAGGCATTAAAAATTTATACCCAGCTAGAGATATTTTTTGAAAGATAGGTAAGATTGTTTTTTCAAAATCATCGTCAACAAAGAACCCATAATACATATTTGTATCTAGCAGAATATATTCTTTTTTATTCCTTGATTTCGACATATATTTAAAATCCTAATTCCTTGAGATTTTTCTCAATATCTTTTTCTAACTCACGACCTTTTATAAACGCTTCCCGAAGTTCTCCGGAGAGCTTCTGCATCTTTTCTTCAAAAGAAATTCCATCGCCTTCAATATCGGCAAGTCCGACATATCTTCCCGGGGTAAGCGTATATCCATTTTTCTTTATCTCCTCAATGTTGGCTGACTTACAAAAACCAGAAACATCTTTGTATTTTGGCGCTCCTTTTTCTCCCCGCCATGCACGCACGGTGTTTGCAATTTTTTCTACATGCTCCTTGTTGAAAATAACTTGTTTTCGGGATATTTGCTCAAAGGTATCGCGGGCATCAATAAATAATGTTTCACCTTTGCGGTTGCGGAAACGATCACCACTTTTATTTTTTGCCAAAAACCAAAGAGATACGGGGAGCGAGACATTATAAAAAAGCTTTGATGGACAAGAAATAATCACATCCACAAGGTCTGAATCAATGAGCTTTTGGCGAAGTTCTCCCTCCTTGCCAGATACAGCGAGCGCTCCATTTGGCATAACGAATCCAGCTTGTCCGTTTGGCGATAGATGATGAGCAAAGTGTTGCACCCACAAGAAGTTTGCATTTCCGGAAGGTGGAACACCTAAGATAATTCGAGGATCATTATCAGAAAGCTTCGCTGGTTCCCATTCTGCGTTGAAAGGGGGATTGCTAATAATAAAATCTGCCTGCAAATGAGGAAATTTATCTTGATAGTAGGTGTTACCGAGCTCAATCTTTCCTGAAAGTCCGCGAATAGCGAGGTTCATCTTCGCAAGACGAAGAGTTGTTTGGTTACTTTCTTGTCCGCTAATTGCAAGTTTTGATGGGTCCATCTTGTGATTATGTAAATATTCACCCATGGTCACAAACATCCCTCCACTACCACAAGCGGGGTCTAAAACTCTAGCATTTTCATATGGTTCAAGGATTTCCACTAGAAGTTTTACGATACTTCTTGGCGAAAAAAATTCCCCGCCACGCTTCCCTTCCGCAGAAGCAAACTGACCTAAAAAATATTCATAGATGCGACCGAGAATATCTTTTTCACGATCAAAATCATGATCAAAAGAAATTTTAGAAAAAATGTTTACCAGTTCACCGAGAACAGTGTGGTCTAAATTTGTTTTTGTATATACGCGAGGAAGAACATTTTCAAGCTGGACTAGGTTATCCTTTTCAATCAACTCCATAGCAGTATCCAAGACTTTCCCTAAATCAGGACTCATCGTCTTTGTTTGCAAATATTCCCAACGAGATTTTTCCGGAACATAGAACACACCTTCTGAAGTATAAAAATCTTTTGTCTCATGAATAACTTTTCGCGCTTCATCGGTCGGAACATAAAAATGTTCATTTTTTTTATCACGAGTCATTTCTGTAAGGACTTCTCGGCGTTTATAAAACGAGTCAGAAATGTATTTCAAAAAGAGCAGACCTAAAACAATATTTTTATATTCCGAAACATCAATATTTCCACGCAATCTATCCGCCGCCGCCCAAAGCTCTTTTTCAAAACCGAGATCGTGATGGTTGTTTTTTGTAAGAACCTTTTCAGTGTTCTTTTTCTGCTCATTTTGGATGCGTCTTTGTATCTCTGGTGATAGCGAGGACTTAGGTATTAAATAAGTCGGTTTTGAAGGATCTCCTATATTATCTGCCATAATTTCACCCTTTTTGATTTTTTGGTGAATGGCAATGCGACTAATGCCCAGCATTTTCGCAAGCTGGGTAGGTGTTACAAATTGTTTTTTATCTATTGGCATATATAAAGGATAGCATATATCATAAAATAAAGCAACTTAACATATGTAAAGCTCCTTTATTGAAAAAACATGCGCTGACCTAAAAATATTCGAGTGAAAATTGGAAAAACCGTAAGTCAAAAAACTAACATTGAAAATGTTTTATTTCCTACACTTTTAAATTAGTCACTACCGGAAAGTTTTTTATCGGGATCTCTTATACATAATGATGAATTATATTATTTTTTGTATTCTCTCTTCCCCCAAAAACTTATGCTTCTTAAAAGCATTGCATCTCTTGCACGCAAGTATAAGATTTTTAGGATGATTAGAGCCAAAGCTCTGGGCTGGAACTTTTTCACTTGAGGTTCTGGCAAGATGTCGAAGTTTTTTATTGAGCTCGTTCGTTGAAAGAGGAATGATATGGTCAGGTTCAAATTTTCCATCCTTAGAGCATTCGGGATGAATGCGAAGTTGGCATTTTCCATCATACTTCAGTATCAGCTCTGCGAGTCGTTTCTTTTTAATCTTATTAAACTCCCATCGTTTGATGGCGGGATGATTAAAATCAAAGAGATCAGAGAATTTTTCCTCCAACTTTTTCACATCTCCTCCGGAGAGCAGATTGGCGAAAAATTCCCGATCTTCGGGATATTCAAATTTCATATAAACTCTAGCGGGGTTTTAACGGCACGAGCCTTCAGGTAATCAAAAGGCTCCCAGCCATTGCGATGCAACCTTTCAGCCACACCCATACCGGTTTCCCGATATGACCCGCTAGAGTGACTCTGACTGGGAGTCCTTTAATCTCTAGCGGGGTTTTCGACCATATCCTGAAATAATATTTCAGGGGTTAGGTCTTACTTATTAAATTGTGAAGCTATGATAGCACTTTTGCTATCGTTTAGCATCCTAGCTTAGTCTTTGGAGTTTGCGAAGGTGTGTTTATCAACAGTTCACTACGGAGCAGACCTTGCATTGATTTAAAGGTATTATATACTGTCTTTAGTTCTTCCATAATCAAAAGAAATCAACCTGGCTCTTTTCTAAGAGCAGATAATCCTAATAAAAAGGCTCCTAGCCAACAAAAGTTTTTAGAGGGGTTATCGATTGGATTGCGAAATCCAACTTATAAGTTATTGGGTCCCCGACCACAAAGTAATTTATATCAGATCGCAATCGAGGCTTAATAAACATTTATTTGTTTGTTAATTCTTGATTGCGATTTTTTATTGTCCGATAAAAAATCAAAATCTAGTGAAAGAACTAATTTTTATTAATTAGTTATAAAATAATATGAACAATTTAAACATTGTGTATGTGCCGATTTCAGAATTAAAAGCGGCTACATACAATCCCAGGAAATGGTCAAAAGAACAGATGGGACAGCTTAAAGAGAGTTTGCGTCGATTTGGTTGCGCTGATCCGATTATTGTAAACGGCGCTTCTAATAGAAAAAATATAGTCATCGGAGGTCATTTTAGAATAAAAGCGGCCAAGGAAATTGGAATGGATAAATTACCAGTCGTGTACTTAAATATCGCTGAAGAGAAAAAAGAAAAAGAATTAAATATCAGGTTAAATAAAAATACTGGAGAATTTGATCTTGAACTTCTGTCTGAATTCGATGAGACTTTTCTCTCTGATATCGGCTTTTCAAGTGAAGAGCTGGACGATATTTTTGAAGACGAGTCAGATCCGGAACAATTCAATCTTCAGCAAGAGCTAGAAAAAATGAATATCAAGGAAGTAAAGGTCAAGAAAGGCGATGTTTACGAAATTGATGGCTCTCGCCTTATGTGCGGCGACAGCACAATAGAACCAGATATGCTCAAGCTTATGCAGGGAGAGAAAGCAGATCATGTGAACACGGATCCCCCATACATATTGGATTACTTAAAAGGCAAAACCAGAAATAAAGATGGGGTGACTGTAGGATTTGGCGCAAAGAAAAATCGCCGCTACCTTGAGACAGAAACCTTGCCCGAAAACTTTACCGAACTTTGGATGGCAAATGTTTCTAAAGTACAGAAGCCTGATTTCTCAATCATCATCTTTGAACATCCAAAGAACTTAAGAACCATATGGAACGAGCTTGAGAAGCACTGGAAATACAGGAATACGATTGTCTGGCATGTTAGCAACCGAATGCAAGGTTTTTCTGCCAAATACAAATTCTTCAACAAGCACGACATTGCTCTTGTCGGCACCAAAGGCGAAGTATCTCTTAATCTTGAACCTGAATCAGAGGAACTCTTCCAAGGTGAATATGAGAATGCAATTTTCGCTACTTCTGGCAAGCCTCATTGGGAGAGTTATGAAAAAGGCAAGAAAATCTGCCCCACAGATTTCATTGAACACATAGCCGCAGACAAAAAATCTTCCGGCCAGGATATTATCTTTGGCACCAAACCATTACCGCTTCTTCTGCCCTATATTAAAGTTCTTACCAAAAGAAACAGCTTGGTCTTGGAACCATTTGGCGGAAGCGGATCGACGCTCATCGCATCCCTCAAGCTTTCTCGGAGGTGTTACATAATGGAGAAATCTCCCGTATATGCCGAAATTATTATTCGAAGATGGCAACAATTTACTGACAAAATAGCTGTTAAGGTAAGTAAATAATAATATGAATAAAAGAATTAATAAATTTACCACAACAAAAACCAAAAGAGAGAAAATAGGAATTGCCACCAAATTCTTAAAAGAGAAAGTAATTGAGTACTTGACTGAAGCTCCTATTGCCAAATATGCCTATAGTAAAGCCAGTGTGCCAAAGGCAACTTATTACAAATGGAGAAATACAGACGAAAAATTCTTGTATGCAAGCAATGAAGCGATAATTCAAGGTAAGATATCAGTAAATGATCTGGCAAGATCTAAACTCATAAAAATGATTCATAACGATAATATAACAGCAATCATTTTCTGGCTAAAAAATAATGATCCTGATTTCAATCCGAAAGTTGTTCTAGAGATAAAGCGAGAAGAACCTCTTTCGAAGGAGCAGACCATGGAAATAAAGACTGCCCTGTCTAGGATTGGACTTGCCAGTATATTCGAAAATAACAGGGTGCTGAGAAAAAAGTTTATGGAATCAAAAGATTTTGACCAGAAGTTTAAAGGGGAAATAGAGGAAATGAAAAAAAATGTAAGACTTTCAACATGGAAGCCATTGTCTTCATCTTAGAGAATCGATACTAGAAAGATAGAGATGATTAATCAAAACTTTTAGCTGTCTACAACTTATCAACTTATGCGTCCTAGACTCCCTAAGGCGGCTGTGTCATTCCTTTAATGTATGGAAAAAACACAAGCACAAGAGGATTTGCGATACTGCCTCTACGCAAGAAAAAGCACCGAAGCGGAAGATAAACAGGCTCTTTCAATAGAGTCGCAGGTAAAGGAAATGCAAACGCTCGCCGAACGCGAGCGTTTGCACATTGTTGAGATTAAGCGCGAATCCCACTCTTCCAAGGAAGTCGGACAACGACCTGCCTACAATCAGATGCTAGAAGAGATTAGGTCAAAAAAATTCAACGCGATACTCACTTGGGCGCCTGATCGCTTAAGCAGGAATGCCGGAGATCTTGGATCGGTCGTAGACTTAATGGATCAAAAACTACTCCATGAAATACGCACCTACGGACAAAAATTCACTAATAATCCAAATGAGAAATTTTTACTAATGATACTCGGCAGCCAAGCTAAACTGGAAAATGACAACAAAGCGGTGAATGTGAAGCGCGGATTAAGAACACGATGTGAGACAGGGTGGAGACCGGGAGTGGCGCCAACCGGATATTTAAACGAAAAGCATGTTGACAAAAAGTGCCAGTGTCGGATTGATCCAAAACGCGCGAATGTTATCAAGCAGATGTTTGAAAAGGTGGCGAATGAACAATGGAGTGGGAGAAAGATTTATCGTTGGTTGAGAGAAATTGATTTCAAGACTCATCGCGGAAAGCCGCTGGTTCTTGCAAACATCTACCTCATCTTGCGTAACTCTTTTTACTATGGAGAGTTTGAATATCCGGTCGGGAGCGGTCAGTGGTATACAGGAAAACATACGTCAATCATTGATAAAGAACTGTATACGAAAGTGCAACTGACACTGAACGAAAACTTTATACCCAAGACCGAAAGTAAAGAATTCGCCTTCACCAAGCTAATTAAGTGCGGACATTGCGGATCAGGAATATCTGCCGACGAGAAGTTTAAGAAGCTGAAAGACGGAGGCGTGAATCGTCATGTCTATTACTTCTGCACAAAAGCGCGGAATATAGACTGCGATAATCCCGCAATCAACGAACCTAGCTTAATTGAGGAGCTTATAGGACTGGTGGATACTATAAACCTGGATGAACTTGGGGTGCGTGCCAGAATCGAAGATGAAATAAAAAGATTCAATAAATTCAGATCGGGAGTGCTCGGACACAAGCAAGACAAAATCGCCATCGATGTTGATGTTAGAAATTACGCAAAATACTTATTAAAGGAAGGAACGCTGATTGAGAAGCGAGAACTGCTCGGATGCCTGCGAAGCAGACTATTTCTGAAGGATAAAAAGGTAACGATGGAATAAATAACTAATGCATGACCTGTGTCACCTGCCAATCACTGAAATCACTATTGATTTCTACTTTATGCGTTATTGATTGTTCCCCAAAAGAATTCCTAAATTCTGTCACAGAATAGGAATATCCAGACTCTCCAGAATCTAGAAGTCCAACACAAAACACAGCTTCAAAGTTATGTCTTTCAAAGATACTTTCTCTGATTTTGTTTCTAAAAAATTCACCCGCTCCATCAAAGAAAACGACGAGAAGCTTATTATGTGCATACTCAGAACCTCTTTCAATTTTTAAATTAATGGCATCAATAACTCGATGTTCTCCGGAGGGCAATCTATTACCTTTAGGAATATCTAGTGCTGACACATGTTCCGTAGGAACAACAATTCGTTTTTCTTTGTCTACTACGAACCCATCACCAATATCATCCTCCATAAAGGTGATACTTCTCTTGTGAACTTTGCTAAGCACTGCGCAAATCAACCAATTTGCCCACGCCTCTCTAGGCCGTAAGTTAAAATTTTTTATATCTCTTCCATTCCATAAATGCTTTGGATTTTTAACCATCATCTCAAAATCCTTGAGGGCAACTTTCAAATCCTTGATAACCATAACCTGTTTAGTCATTGAAAAAAATCATACTCTTCCTGCAAAATAAAAACCACCGAAATATCGATGGTTTTTATTTTTGAATATCGCTCTCAGCGAGTATGCCTTTTTTGGAATAGTTGTCTATGCGTGTCAGTCACCTGACTTAGCATATGACTGCTGCCGGGCTTGGACTCGAACCAAGATACATAGCTCCAGAGGCTACGGTCCTACCATTAGACGACCCGGCAATGCGCCTCTTCGGCGCATCCGCCGAAGAGGCGGATATTACCAAGAAGCTATTAGCCTTAAGATACAATAAGCGAAAAGAGACTTTTATTCAAGCTGAATCACATAGAGTCCTTTTTCTTCAACTTCTTTCTTTTGGCCGAATTTATCCAGATCAAACTTTAGGATATAGCCGACTTTCTTTTCTAATTTTCTGCCGGTGTATTCTTTGGTTTCGGGATTCCACTCTTCCAGAATTAAAGTGTCGCCTTCGGAAATGTCAAAATCAGCAAGCCTCAGCTCAAATTTTTTCTTGCCTGATTTAACCATCTCAAAATACTCGGGATGGATTTTTTTCTTGATAATCGCCATATTATTTCTTCTTCCTCGCAATCGCGGCTTTCATAAATTCGGTGAAAAGAGGATGAGGGTGGAGCGGACGAGCTTTGAATTCAGGGTGAAATTGCGTGCCGAGGAAAAATGGATGCGCGCTTTTTGATAGCTCGGCAATTTCCATAAGAGCCCCGTCCGGAGATTTTCCGGAAAAAATCATTCCGGCTGATTCAATTTTTTTAACATAGTCCGAATTGACTTCGTATCGGTGCCTGTGCCTTTCCCAGACTTCATCCTCGCTGTAAGCAGAAC
>Ga0209211_10004901_pt1 | contig 20403 bp, 20 predicted proteins | sample RifGroA2_FD_183992 | JGI IMG/M metagenome (GOLD analysis project Ga0209211, IMG submission 183992) | Groundwater microbial communities from Rifle, Colorado, USA - Groundwater A2 (SPAdes) (version 2) | ecosystem: Environmental > Aquatic > Deep subsurface > Groundwater | place: Rifle, Colorado...
GTTTCTTACTGCATTTTAACCTAACTCCGATTAAATAGGGACAGGTTTTTGAAGCGTAAAAGTGTGCCTGGCGCGCATGCTTTTGAGTGGGAAATTCAAAAACTTGCTTCACTTGGCGTTCATCTACTATAATACATCTATGGTAGCAAAAAAGTCAACCCGCCAAAGGCGAGGCTCGCCAAAGGCGGCTTACGAGCCAAGTGAGGTTGAGTCGAAGTGGCAAAAAGAGTGGGAAAAGGGGGGTTTGTACGAAACTTCCAATGCCCCCAAGCGAAAAAAATACATCTTAGACATGTTCCCTTATCCGTCTGGGGACACTTTGCATGTAGGTCATGTTGAAGGATATGTTGGCACAGACATCCTTTCCAGATTTGAGAGAATGAGGGGCGCAGATGTGCTTCACCCGATGGGGTGGGATGCTTTTGGTTTGCCAGCCGAAAACTACGCCATTAAAACCGGTATCAATCCAGATCAATCTACACACAACAATATCAAAATCTTCAAGCGCCAACTTACAAACACCGGCATGTCTTACGATTGGGATCATGAGATAGACACAAGTAGCCCCGAATTCTACAAGTGGACTCAATGGTTGTTTATTTTAATGTACAAACGTGGTTTAGCTTACAAAAAGATGGCGGACGTAAATTGGTGCCCGTCCTGCGAGACTGTTTTGGCAAACGAGCAGGTTGTTGAGGGTAAATGCGAACGATGCGGGACCGAAGTCGTTCAAAAGAAGTTAAGCCAGTGGTTTTTAAAGATAACAAAATATGCCGATAGACTCATTTCGGGATTGGACAAGATCGATTGGCTGGAGGGTGTAAAAGTACAACAGAAAAATTGGATAGGGCGTTCCGAGGGTGCCCAAGTTAAGTTTGAAGTTGAAAACGATAAAGCCGGACAGTTCATTTCTGTTTTTACAACTCGCCCAGATACTTTGTTTGGAGCAACATTTATGGTTATACCTCCGGACTCTGAATGGGTTGAGAAATTGACAACAAAAGGCAAAAAGGATGCCGTATCAGAATATATTAAACTTGAAACGAGTAGAACAAACAAGGTCGGGGAAGAAAAGGGAAAAACAGGAATATTTACTGGCTCTTTTGTTATTAATCCGGCGACCGAGGAAAAAATTCCTGTTTGGATTGCAAACTATGTTGTTTCTGGGTACGGCTCCGGAGCGGTTATGGGAGTTCCGGCCCACGACGCGCGCGATTTCGACTTTGCTAAAAAGTATGATTTACCAATTAAGTGGGTAATAGAGTCTACTCGCGGAAAGGCAAATGAGAGTGAAGCTTATACAGGCGAGGGGAAAATTGTTAATTCCCAAGAGTGGAATGGGTGGACAACCCCAGATTCAATAGGGAAAGTGATTGAGCACCTTGAGAAGAAAGGAACTGGTAAAAAACAAGTTCAATATCATCTTCGTGATTGGCTAATTTCAAGGCAGCGTTATTGGGGTGCACCCATACCTATGGTTTATTGCCCAGCTTGTGCCAAGAAGGGCTTGTCCTGGTTTACAACCTCAATAGGTAGCGATGGAGCTGGAAATTCGAAATTCGAAATTCGAAATTCGAAAACAAATAAAAAAAATGAAAATTTGAAATTTAAAATTGAAAATTCCGCCGACTGGTCGGCGGGCTGGTATCCTGTCCCCGAGGATCAACTGCCTGTTTACCTGCCAAAAGATGTTGATTTCAGGCCAACAGGCGAGTCGCCAATCGCTAGGTCTAAAGAATTCCAGGAAGGCGTTGTATGTCCAAATTGCGGGGCAAAAGCCAAGAGGGAGGTTGACACGATGGATACTTATGTTGACTCTTCTTGGTACTTTATCCGCTTTACTGATCCGAAAAACACATCAGAGTTTGCGTCACGCGAGGCGATAAAACAGTGGCTGCCTGTGGACACTTATGTTGGAGGTGGGCATGTTGTTCAACACTTGTTGTTTGCAAGATTTTTCTGGAAGGTTTTGTTTGATGCGGAGTTGTTAGACGAGTCGGTTGGAGACGAACCATTTTTAAAGCTTCGCGCGCCTGGTTGGATCTTGGGTCAGGATTCCCGAAAAATGAGTAAAAGATGGGGCAATATTGTCACTCCGGACGACATTATTCCGAAATATGGCGCTGATACCTTGCGGATGTATGAGATGTTTATGGGACCGTTTGATGCTGTGAAGCCGTGGAATTTGACTGGAGTTGAGGGCATGTGGAGGTTCATAAACAGAGTTTGGAGGCTGGTTGTAGAAAACGATAAGGTCAATTTAGTTGATGAAAAAGACCAACAAGAAGTCGTCAGGGTTCAACATAAAACAATACAAAGTGTAACAAAAGATATCGAAGAGCTACATTTTAACACTGCGATTGCAAGCTTGATGGAGTTTGTAAACTTACTGCAGGACAAGGCTCAAGAATCTACCGACCACAGACTACAGTCTATGGCTAAAAAAGATGCGATAGTTGGCCGCCAGAGGCCCGCTTCGACTCGGCCTGCTTCGATTTGCGTCGAGCGAGCCTCGCCCATAGCGGGTAGTCAGTCGACTGTAGACAGAATTATATGTGCCGAGTGGAAAGACGCAATCAAGGCCTTGCTTTTGCTTTTAGCCCCGTTTGCACCCTATATAACTGAAGAACTTTGGCATCAAACAGGATCGGAATCTTCGATTCACCTGCAGCCTTGGCCGGAATTTGATCCTGAGCTTATTCAGGAAGAAACAGTTGCAATACCTGTACAAGTTAACGGCAAGTTCCGCGGGACAATTGAAGTCGATCAGGTTCAAGGCAGGGATCAAAAAGAGGTTGAGACTCGTGCGCGCGAAAGCGTACCAAAATACCTGGAAGGGAAGAAAGTAAACAAGGTCATTTTTGTGCCAGCACGATTGATTAATTTTGTAGTATCGTAAGCATTTTCCGCCCAAATGAACGACGAGTCGATAGGTTCAAAGCTTGAGAATCTCGTTTTTGCCAACAGACTTCTTTTCTTCTACGGCCTGTTAGGCTTACTTTTTGTCGGTGTGGGTTTATTCCTCTACAAGTCTGAACTCCTTGGTAGCAAAACCAAAGTTGAAGTGCTAGGTTCCTTTGACGCTCAAGTTCCCAATCAAGCTAAAGTTACAGTTGAGATTGCAGGTGCGATAGTGAAGCCAGGAGTCTATGAGTTGTTAGCAAGCGATCGGGTAGAGCGCTTGCTAATAGCCTCGGGAGGGCTATCTGCCAATGCCGATCGGGAGTGGATTTCCAAAAATTTAAACAAGGCGGCAAAATTAGTTGATGGTCAAAAGATTTACGTGCCGAAGGAAGGGGAGCAAGAGCTTGCCCCGATTAAATCGGGGTCGGGGAGATCAGCGAGATTGGGGGAGGCAATAAATATAAACAACGCGTCCGTCGCCGAGTTGGACGCATTGTCTGGGATTGGGGCTGTTCGTGCGCAAAAAATAATTGACAACCGGCCATTTTCGTCGGTTGAGGAGTTGCTTGCCAAAAAAATCTTGCCGAAAGACGTTTATGAGAAGATAAAGGACAAAGTTGTGGCGCCGTAATTAATTTTCAATTTTAAAATTAAATCATTGATAATTATTTGAAAATTTCAAATTTTAAATTTCAAATTAAATCTTCTCTTCCTCAAATCAAGTTTGTCGTGGTCGTAGTGGTAATTTATTCAGCGTTGTTCATGATCCGTTACGATACAGTGAGACTTAGTTTTTCAGAAGGACAGACGGTTCGGGTGGAGGGAGAAATTTCAGACAGTCAAATTGAAGGGGTAAGACAAAACTTAACAATTGGCCAATTTAAGTTTTATCTTAACCGGTTTCCGGAATATCAATACGGTGACAAGATAAAAGTCGAAGGAATTGTGCAACAGGGAAAGAGCGGGTGGTACCTTAAAGACCCGAAAGTAATTTCCGAATTTTCGGGTCAGCCTTCTGGGCTCAAAAAAATTTTGGTTGATTTTCGCAAGAGGGTTTTGTCTCTTTACAACCACTATTTTTCAGAGCCACACGGGTCTCTTTTGGCGGGGATGATATTGGGTACAAAAAATAGCCTCGATATTAATTTTTTTGAGGCATTGCGTAAAACTAGTACTCTACATGTTGTTGTTGCTTCAGGCACGAATATAGCCTTTTTTGGTGGTGGGACTTTATTTATCTTTGCGTCCTTGATTGGTCGCAAAAAAGCAATAGTTTTATCCCTGTTTTGCATTTTTTGCTACACGGTTTTAGTTGGGTTTCAGCCACCAATAGTTAGAGCAGCAATTATGGGAGCAATTGCTTTTACGGCACAAGCCTTGGGACGGGAGGCGGCCAGCTGGCGAGCTTTGTTTATAGCTGCAGGAGGAATGCTTCTTATCAACCCTCTGTGGCTTTGGGATTTGGGGTTCCAACTTTCTTTCTTGGCAACTGGTGGGATTTTGGGTTTTGAGGAAAGGATAAAGGGGGTGGTTGATAAGGGAGATAAGGAAGATCGGGGGCGTTGGGGAAGTTGGGGGAGGTTTGTACCGGGAGTTTTTAAGGACAGCTTCTCGACAACTTTGGCTGCGCAACTTGCAGTTACTCCACTTTTGTTTATCAAACTTGGCCAGTTTTCCCCAATCTCGCTTTTAGTTAACACACTAGTTTTGTGGACTGTGCCTTTTATCATGTTCGGAGGAGTCTTAACTGCCCTGGTTGGGTTAATCTATGAACCTCTTGGTCAAGTTGTAGCCTGGTTTGTTTGGTTGCCCTTGGAGTATTTTGTAAAAATAGTAAAGCTGTTTGGATCTTATTAGTTTCATGGGCTATATGTGTCTTATGAAGAAAAACCTTTGGAAATACACTTTAATCCTGCTTTCTGCTTCTGTTGTCTTGGTCTTTCTTGCCGCCTTTTCTTTACAAGATGACCAGCTGCATTTGGTATTTTGTGATGTTGGACAAGGCGACGCGATTTTAATTTACCAAAAATCAACTCAAATCTTAGTTGACGGCGGGCCGGATTCAAAAGTTATAAATTGTTTATCGGCCCATATGCCATTTTGGGACAGGGAAATTGAAGTGGTAGTTTCCTCACATGCAGAAAGCGATCACTTTATAGGTTTTCTTAACGTGGTCGATCGTTATCAAGTCGACAACTTTGTATATTCAGGCGTAGGAAAGGAAAGTAAAGGTTGGGAAGAGCTTTCAAGAAAGGTAAAGGTACGCGGCATTAAGCAAGATATCTTGCAAAAAGGCGGAGAGATAAAGTTTGGGGATATTCAAATTTTTGTTTTATGGCCAACGCAAGAGCTGGTGGCAGGAATTTTACAAGACCCAAACAGTAAAGTAATGGGCGCAACAACAAAAGAAAGTTTAAACGAATACTCCCTGGTTTTAAAATTGGCCTACAATGACTTTACATCGCTTTTGACAGGAGATATAGAGCCCCCCGAGGAAGATATAGTGGCAGGGGTTATCTCGGGTCCCATATCAATTTTAAAAGTCCCACATCACGGGTCAAAAAACGGATTGGACACGGAGTTGTTGAATGCCACTTCACCAAGTTTGGCAGTCATTTCAGTTGGCAGTAAAAATCAGTTTGGCCACCCCCATTTTGAAACTTTATCCATGTTGGAACGTAACAATATTAGGGTAATGCGGACAGATAAGGATGGGGAGGTAGAGATTGTGACGGATGGAAGGAAATGGAATGTGTTTAAATGAGTCACATTAGACTCAAGCTCGTCAGAGCTCAGCTCTGCTTATGAGACTTATGCGACAAAATTGAGTCATGCTCTCTAAGAAGAACCATCGACATCAAGAAAGCAAGTTGCGACTTGTTATCGGGTTGCAGACTTGAGGCTTGGATTCTTGTTGCATCTTCTCGGTTTTTGGGCTCTTCAATATTACTTGGCAAGCAATATTTCTTTATCCACTCGATTGCTGCTCTTGTGCCGTCTTGAGTTGTTAGATCTTGGGCTTTCTCTAAAAGTTGAATGTCCCGCAAAGAATTACCGAAGGCTTCATTCATGCGATTGAAGGAACGATTCCAATCCATGTGGCTGGCAAGAAACTTTTGGACTTTCTCAACAGTTGGACCTTCATCCGCATAAAGTGCATCTCGTGCGCTGTAGGTTACCTGAAGAGCATCGCCAACTTGATTGAGCAACTCTTCCATGGATTGTTTTTTGGCAATTCTACTTTGAGCCACGACCTCGGGTGGCGTTCTTCGTCTTAGCAATGTTTCGAACATATGTTTAAGTATATCAAATCACAGGTTGAAAAATCAAATACTACGGGGCAATTAGGCAGGAGCATGTTTCCCTGTGGGGTGTAGTTTTTCTAGCTTGGAAATTCGCTGTCCGTTGTTGTCTAAGTAGTCTTGGTGGTTTTCAAGTTTACGTTCAATTCGGTCAGTGGTTTTAGAAAGACATTTGACATCCTCTGTTAAATCATCCACACGATCTGTTAAATTATTCACACGATCTGTTAAATTATTCACACGATCTGTTAAATTATTCACACGATCTGTTAAATTATTCACTTTCTCTGAGAGGTCGTCTATCTTGGGGAGTATTTGGTCGGATATGACTTCAGCAATGTCCTGATTTATCTCTTTCCGCTGCTTCTCGAACATTTTTCCTAGAAATTTTATGTCATCTTGAGTAAAAGCCATAATGACATATTTTAGTACAATAAGGTTTTAAAGGTCAATTGGAACTTAAGACATCAAATAATATATGAACCGCTTGTTAGCTTTGGTATACTACACGTATGGATATAAACAAGTTTGTTGCTGACATAATTAAAGACCAATTAACCAAGGCTGTTCAAGAAGCACTTCAAGAGTTAGGGATTGAGGCGACAGTCGTACTTGAACATCCGACAGAAGGTACACACGGGGACTACTCGACGAATGTTGCCATGATGGGGTTTAAAAAAGTTCCGGGAGAATGGAAAAGTCCGATGGAGTTGGCGGAGGAGATTGTAGGTACGATTAAAGATAAAGATACAGATAAAGAGGGTGGGGAATTGGTGGATAAAATTGAGGTTGCTGCCCCGGGATTTATCAATTTCTGGCTTACTCCCAATGCATTACTTAAAGAGTTGGACCATGCTCAAAAAGCTGGTGATGCCTACGGTGCCGGTAAACCCGACAAAACTATGGTAATTGATTATTCGGCACCAAACATCGCCAAGCCATTTGGGATTGGGCACTTGCGGTCAACAATCATCGGCCAGGCAATTTATAACCTGTACAAGTTTTTGGGCTGGAAAACAATTGGCGACAACCATTTGGGGGATTGGGGGACACAATTTGGGACTTTGCTTTATCAAATAACAACTAAAAAGCTGGATGTAAACAGGCTAACAATCGCAGACTTGGAAGGGGAATATGTTGAGTTTAATAAAATGGCAGTTGAAAACCCGGACTTAAAAGAGGAAGCACGGGCATGGTTTAAGAAGCTTGAAGATGGGGATCCCGAATCTCGCGAAATTTGGGAGAAATTAAAAGAAATTTCATTGGCGGAGTTTAACAGAATTTATAAGTTACTTAACGTTGAAATTGATTATGCGTATGGCGAGAGTTTTTATCAAAACATGTTTGAACAAGTAATCCAAGGGTGTGTGGATAAAGGCATAGCAATGGAGGACCAAGGGGCCTTGATTGTGGATTTGTCAAAAAATGGCATGCCTCCTGCTTTAATTAGAAAATCAGACGGCGCGTCGACTTATCTAACGCGTGATTTGGCAACGGTCAAGTTTAGAATTGAAAAATGGGATCCGGATGCAATGGTTTATGAAACCAGCTCGGAACAAGATCTTCATTTTAGGCAGTTGTTTGCCATTGTGGAGTTGTTAGGGTGGTCTAGTTCGATACAGTTTTTACATGTAAAGCATGGTTTGTATTTGTCTCCCAGGGGCAAAAAGTTTTCAACGAGACGTGGAGACACCGTTCATTTGGAGGATGTTTTAAAAGAGGCGGTAGAGAGGGCGGGAAAGTTGGGTAAAGATAAAGATACAGATACAGAAAGGGGTGGTGAGTTGGCAAAAGAGGTGGGGATTGGGGCTGTGAAGTATTTTGATCTATCCCATCATCCGGCAACAAACATTGTTTTTGAATGGGAAAAGATGTTCGCACTTGAGGGAAACTCTGCCCCATATTTGCAATACACGTATGCAAGAACAAGGAGTGTGAGTGAGAAGGCAAGAGGATTGAAAAGAGATAAAGATAAAGATAAGAAGGCAGACCGTCCTTTAGACTCCTTTAATATTCCTTTAAATTCAGAAGAGCTGGCTGTTTTGAGGCATTTTTATAAGTTTCCAGTGGTAATTCGCGAGGCGGCCGAGAACTTTTCGCCAAACATTTTGGCCAATTTCTTATTTGAACTGGCCCAAAAGTATAACAGCTTTTATAACAAACATAGGATTCTGAGTGACAACAAGACTACGGCAAAAAGTAAAGCTGTAGACGGCAGACGAGAGTCGGTAGTCGAATTCAGGCTTGAAATAACCCAAGTTACTGGTAACATATTAAGAACGGGGTTGGGATTGCTCGGGATACAGACGCCCGAGAGAATGTGACATTAATTACAAAGTATGCATTTTGAAGAAACTACACTATCAAATGGTCTTCGGGTGATAACAACCCCCATGCCTTCAATGGAGTCGGCGACCGTGCAAATTGCAGTTGATGCCGGCTCGCGGGACGAGAAAAAAGAAACAAACGGGCTTGCTCATTTTTTGGAGCACATGGTTTTTAAGGGAACTAAAAAGTATCCTTCAGCCCAAGCGATATCGCTTGCTGTGGATTCAATTGGGGCTGAGATTAATGCCAACACTGGAAAAGAGCGCACAGCCTTCCATATCAAGGCATGGGAAAGACATCTTTCTTTAGCGTTTGATATACTTTCCGGCTTTGCAAAAGAACCAATTCTTGACCCTGAAGAAATCAAAAGGGAAAGTGGAGTAATAGTCCAAGAGATTGCAATGTATGAGGATTTGCCAATGCAAAAAGCCCCATGTGTTTTCGAAGAACTATTGTACGAACCGTCGTCTCTGGGGTGGGACATCGTGGGCAAGAAAGAAACTGTAGAAGGGACCAGGCAAGAAGACTTTAAAGAGTTTATGGACCGGTTTTATCGGGCAGAAAACATGGTCTTGTCAATCGCCGGCAAGTTTGACAAAGACAAGATTTTAAAGATGGCACAAGATTATTTTGGGGACATAAAATCCGGCGGCAAGGCAAGTAAAGTCAATCCAACCGACAAAAAACCCGAGGACAACGAAAGCAAAAATCCGGAAATCAAACTATCCCACAAAAAGACTGAACAAACGCACATGGTGGTTGGAGTGCGGGCATATCCTTTGGCTCATGTTAATCGTTACAAAAGCGCGGTTTTGGCCTCGATTTTAGGTGGTGGAATGTCCTCTCGGCTTTTTGTTGAAATTCGCGAAAGACGCGGGCTGGCATACTACGTTCGGGGCGAAGTTGGAGATTATACCGACAAAGGTTATTTTGGAACCCGTGCTGGGATAAAAAATGGATCAGCAGAAGAAGCGATAAAAGTAATATTGGAAGAATACAACAAGGTGGCAAAGCTTGGAGAAATAAAAGCGGAGGAGTTATCAAAAGCAAAAGAATATATCAAGGGAAGAATGGCCTTGGGACTTGAGGACACCCATGCGGTCGCAGACTTCCACGGAGACCAGGAGCTTTTTGAAGGAAAATTAAGAACCCTGGACGACATTATTAAAGAAGTTGATAAAGTAACTTTGGAAGATATTCAAGGCTTGGCAGAAGAGTTGTTTGTTAACTCAAGATTAAATTTGGCAATTGTTGGACCGGATGAAGACAAAGAAAAGTTTCAACAATTGTTGAAACTTTAAATCCAAAATTCAAAATTACAAATCACAAATAAGCAAAGCTTGAGACTTTGTCTTAAATTTCAATTTCAAAAACTTAAAATTCAAAACGTTTAGAATTTTGAACATTTGAATTTTAGTATTTATTTGGAATTTGTTATTTGTAATTTGGAATTTACAAAATATGGATCGAACATTATTAGTTATCAAACCGGATGGAGTGAAGCGCGGGTTGGTTGGCGAGATAACAGGCCGCTTTGAGCGCTTGGGTTTAATAATTGTTGGCATGAAAATGATTTGGGTTGGAAATGAAATTGCAGCGCGCCACTACAACAAAGACGAAGAGTGGCTTCGAAAAGTAGGGACAGATATGTTGAAATTTTATGAGGAGAATGGTAAAGATCCAGGGGAGAACTTGGGAACAAAAGACGAGCTGGAATTGGGTAAAAAGGTTCAGGGGTGGTTGTTTGATTATGTAACAGAAGGGCCGGTTGTAGCAATGGTTATGGAAGGTCCGCATGTTGTCGAAATAGTAAGAAAACACATTGGGGCAATGAACCCGTCAGATTCACCAGCTGGAACCATAAGAGGGGATTTGGGACATGATGCATCAGATGTTGCAAACTTTGGTGGACGATCAGTGCGGAATTTAGTTCATTCATCGGGAAATAAAGAAGAAGCGGAATTTGAGATTAAATTGTGGTTTAAAGAAAGTGAGCTTCACGATTGCGACAAGGATTAATTTTGTCGATACAATTGATGCAATTGACACAAAGGTTGATATACTTTGATACACTTCCCCAAATTTAGCCTCGATTAGCTGCCAGAGGCAAGCCTCGCCTTCGGCGGGACGTCAGACGTCTAACGCTACGTGCTTTGTTGGTATATGCCGGCTTGAGGTTGGTATTGTCGAGATTGTTGCGCGAAACGCAACAACTTCAATAATGCTTTCCCCAAGCCAGCTTGGTGCACTTCAGTCACTCTCTCCTTGCTTGAACGCTTCTGGAAAGCGTTCGTAAAGGTTGGCCAGTAACTTTTCTTTTCTTTCTGCCGTTTTTCTCGCAAGTGAATAACTCGTGCAACGACCAAACCAATAACCAACGAAGTTCCCACTGAAACAGCGTCTGCCAGCTTGTAACCCTCGAGCAAGCAAATGCAGCAGACAAGGAATCCTGCAGGCCAGATTCTTAGATCGTGTCCTCAGCTGCAAACTTGAATCCGAGCTCTTGAATCATGCTTTCGACATCCACTTTTACTCCCGGATTGGCGTCCAAGTAGCTGGAACACCCGGCGCATTGGTTGATATGCACCAGCTCTTTTTTGCGTTCTGATGGCCGCCAGTGAAAGTCGAGTGCGCGCATGATAATTGTAGGATGAGCTTGATTCATTTTTCCTCCTTCATTGTCGTTTGCTGAATTGGTTTGAAAACAGTGCAAGCGTAACAGCCACGACCAGAACAAATGCAGCCAACTGAGCGATGGGTTTTTCCACTAATTCTCCTCTTATAAATATGTAAAAGTGCTTGGGAATTGTAGCATGAAGAGGAGAGGAGAAGCAAACCCATAACAATAATTTTCAATTTACAATTTTCAAATTCCAATGAAGCACCAATTCACAAATTCCAAAGAGTTTGAAAATTGGTATTTGGAGCTTCAATGAAAATTGGGATTTGAAAATTGAAAATTAATTATGTTTTCCAGCCGGGGAAGAGATGTTGTCATCCCGAGCTTAGTCGAAGGACAACGCCATCTTTCCCCAGCCGGATTTTGTTGGTACGCTGAGCGTACCTTTTACCACGCTTAGTGTGGTTGGCTCATTGCCGGTTATAGACTAACACTATGCCCTCCTTGCCCTTGGTCTGATGTCGGCCGTCGAATAATGTCGTATGGGAACGATTGACCTGCCTGTTGCCTGCGCGCATTCATCGCAAGAGCGCACGTGTGTTTCAGCTTGTCTAAGTTGTGGACGTTCGAACTCTTGCGGTTGGGCAAGAACGTATTGCGCTCGTCTGCAAGCAGGAGTTCGTGACAGGGTAAAGTCTAACTTTCCCAACCTGCCTTGGTTTTTCACCACCATTACCTCCCTTCCAATGGCCCTTACGTTTAGACTCTGGCTTCTTGGGGAAGTTGCAATGCTTCCTCGATCAGATCCTGGTATAGATCGGGCCTCGCTCGTAACTGATCGGTACATTCCTGGCAGTTGTCCAAAGCGTGCCGAAGGACTTGAACCTTTCGAGTTGCAGCCAATTGCTTGTATCGCAATGCGTCCCGAAGTTGTTGGTGCATCAAACCTTCCTTTGTGAATGTGCCAACTTTACTAATTGGAATTTTAACACAAAAGGGGAGGAAGAAGCAAAATTATGGGGCATTTGAAGTTGGTAGAATGTGTGGCGGAACGTCGTACGTTCCTGCCACGTATGACGTGGCGTCGGAGAGAAAACTTACCCAAGAGTCCCGTAAATTTACGTGGCTGGCTTGCTTTGGATTGTCTCGCCGAAAAGGCGGATTTTCCTCTGCAAGCCAGCCTGGCACGTTTTTGTGGTTGGACTAGTTTATCTGGCAGGGACGTCTTGGATGTTTTGGAGCGTCGCCGCCAATCTTGCCAATTCGCCGGAAGAAATCCGGTCCATGCATTTTCTTGACCAGGTCTCCGCCAGTTTTGCCAATCTGGCGATAGAAGTCCGGTCCGAACTTTGCCTTCACAGCCGCGCCGCCAGCCTTTCCTATCTTAGAATAGAAATCTGTTCCGTGGCGTACCTTGCCTGCTGCTGCACCACCCTTTTTGCCCATGGCAACGTAGTGCTCCTGGCCGTATTTTGCTTTGACCGCCTCGCCACCCTTCTTTCCAGCTTCGCTGACAGTCATTTCCTTGTGTGGCTGTGCCATTACCTTTTCTCCTTCGCAAATTCGCGACGTGTAAGACAAGTTCCGGGTTTACGCCAACGTTTGAGTTTGTACCTCCTGCTCGGGGTTTGGCTGATCCCCTTGTTGCTTGAATTGTTGCTCAAGCTCGAAGACGGTTTGTCCAGCAAGAGCTGCAATTTCCATCCCGATCGCGAAAATGACAGTTAGGACAGCTATGACAAGTATTGTCCAGAGCACGCTTTCCCTCCCAACTTGGCCAGGAACCAGTAGCATAATCAAAATGATCGTTGTCAAACTACCGATTCTTACCTGACTCATTGTCTCCTCGGTCAGTCTTGGACACTCAGCTTTTGCCAGTACCCTTTGTGTAACCGTTCAATACTCCAATATGTCCCTCGTCCATGTCGTCGGTTGGGTCAACAGTGTAGACAAACCAGACAATCGTCAGGATTGCTGCCTCGCCTACAAGGACGACCGGAACAATTTCCCAAAGAACTCGTCCTTGTTGTGCCAGCAAAGAGACCGCGAGCGTAAGGACTAAAGCGATGGTCAGAACGACACCAACAAGCTTAGCAACAAAACACATGGCGGGTGCCTCTTTCTTTACCTTCTTGCTTTTCCCAGAACGATATCAAGGATCAGAGTGGCAACGACAACGAGAACGATGGAAAGTAGCACGTAGGCGAATCTGCCTTGTATGGTTTCCCACAAGGCAAGTCCTAGCGACGCAATCAGTATTACGAGCAAGACTGTGTTGAGAAATGTCCAGCGCTGCCTCATGGCATGCTCCCTTGGAATAGTAACGCCTATGGCGCTTTACGTTCCTAAATCAGGTGTTAATGTGCAAATCTCCTTTAAATTAGGATTAGTAAGTATTGTACAACAAGGGAGTGAAAGAAGCAAAATTATGGGTCATGCGAAGCATGGCACATGTCAAATTATTAATTTGTCATAGGGTAGCGGAGCTACCATATGTCAAAAAGCAACTTTTTGTCATGGGCCAAGAAATAATTTTCAATTTTAAATTTTCAATCAACTCCGATCAGATCGGAGTCAAATTCCAATTTTTAAAATCCAAAATTCAAAGCTGTTTTGAATTTGGAAATTATTTGGAATTTGGAATTTAGAATTTGGAATTTTTTAATTGAGAGTTGGGGGTTGGTCTGCATCAAGATTTATCAAATACTCGACATCTTTGTCGATTTTGACATCATCTCTATCAGACCAACCAGCACCCTGGAACGCTTATCTGGCTATTGCAAGCTCGACAACAACTCTCGGATCAGGACAAAGATGCCATGTTTTGCCGTTGTCGCGGGTCCGCTCGAAAAAGTATTCGATACTTCCGCCTGCGTCAAGTGGTTGATGCGGATGGTTTACCGGGAATGCTATTTCAAGTTCGTGGTCGGGCTTTGTACCTTTCCAGACCTCTTTCAGCTCGTGCTTACGCCAACGGCTACCTTCAGCTTTAGGAATAACCGTGATTGTCGCGAGGTGATAGATCCAGTCGCCCGTTAACAAACTTTCCTCCGAATGTGCAATTTGGCTTGGTGCCGGGCATCATTGTAGCAAACTTTGGGAAAAATTTCAGAATGGAGAAGAACAGAAAAAGAATTTTCAATTTTCAATAACCAATTTACAATGAATTTTCAATATTATAATTTTCAAACCATTTGGAATTTGTAAATTGAAATTTGACTCCGATCTGATCGGAGTTGAATGAAAATTGTAAATTGAAAATTAAATTTGTTGCCGGGGGATAGGGGTTTATTCCGACTTGGTCGGAACTTACCCTTACCCCCGGCGGGAAACTAGCGCGTGTTTGCCAAGCTACGGTTGTAGCCGGAGACTTAGCCAGAGCGAACCCGGGATCAGAAATAGGAGTAGCGCCAGTGCGATACTTGCCGGGTTTACTCCTCCTATCGCAATCATTCCGGCAGCACCGAATGCTGTCAGGATGAACAACCTTCGGATTCCAGGTTTTGCTTCTTCATACCTCTGTGCTTTTTCTTCTGGTGTTGCCGGTGGCCTTGGATCGATGTGTGGTGGCATGGCTACCTCCTAAGGCCGATCGAGTTGGTTGTAGCTGATGGCGAAAAAGACGACTGTGGCCACGAGCACCCAGATAACCATCAAGATTGGGGCGAGCGTTTTGATAAGCTCCACGTTTTCCTCCTTAGTTGTCGAGCGGTGGGGTAGGCGGCTTGTCAGGGTTTCTTTCGCGAGCTTGCATTCTTGCACGCAGACGTCTTTCAACTTCTGCCTCGAATGTGGCATCCTGCCTTTCCTTCATCACGCGGTCGTGATAGATCTGGTACATTCTGCTGGTATTCCGGCGCCCTGCAATTGTGAGTCCCAATCGAATGCCAAACCACAGAAAAACTGCGCTTGCAAGGGGCACAAAGACCTTGATATTCCAATCAGGGTCACCGAAATACAGGTATGAATATGTCCACCAAACTGGAATGGCGATTGTGCTCCATATGGTCATTAACAGCAAGGCGGTCGCATTGTCTTTATCTTCGTGGTAACGGTTGAGTGTTTGGTCCTCGTCGTTGTACCGGTGAAGCAGAGGGCTAACCATTATTAGCGTTCCCACGCCAGTTAGCACAAGCACCCAAATCACATACTTATCGGCGACTGCGATCAGGTCTGGTATCATTGTTAGCCTGATCAGTGCCAGAACGAAAATCACAGCGTTTGCGACAGTTGCAAGTTGCCACCAACGGTCTCTTAGGGTGTTGACCAGATTTCTCATGTCTTTCCTCCAGTTACGACTTCATTTTTTGGTTGATCTGGCTAACTTCAACGAAGATAGCAAGAAGAACCAGGAAAGAGGCGAGCAAGAGTGGCATTGTTAGGTTGTTGCCCAGTATTCCTCCTGCAACTACTCCTGACGCAGTAATGGTCAGCAAATGGGACAGTCTTGGCAACCAGCCCTGTTTTATTCGTGCAAAGAAGTCACCCATGAGAATCCTCCTGCGCTAGTTTTGTGCTTTCGAAAGCACGCTGTAAATGTGCAACTTAACAAACCGAGTGTAGCACCAATGGGGCGCGAAGTCAAAGTTATGGGACACGTAATTTCATATACCCCAGCTTCGCTGGGTTTTGAGACTTTGTGAGAAGATGAGGAATGTGACAAACTTTTATGCACGTGCACAAAAGTTTGTCAGTTTTGAGTAGTGAGCAAAGTGTCATCCGGAAAAGTGAAAGAAGGGGGACTAAGTTTGTAGTTAGATTGTTAAAAATCAATTGACTAACAACCCAATGGTGTGTTTCAATTGTAGCCCATGTTATTCAGAAGAAGTGTTATAAGTCAAGTCTTGAGGCGGATTAAGCATTAGTCTGTTAAGAAGAATGTCGGGGTGCTGGGAATTGAACCCAGTGTCTCTTCGTCCCGAACGAAGCGTGATACCGATTCACTACACCCCGAATTGCGTCCCCGGCAGGAGTTGAACCTGCATTTAAGGTAAAGACGCGAGCCGCTTTTGCGCCGCTGGGAGGAATTGAACCTCCAACCTTTCCCATGAGTCTGATGCTGTGCGTCTCTACCAAGAGTCGAACTTGGATTTAAGGTTTAGGAAACCTCCGTTCTGTCCGTTGAACTATAGAGACAAATACGCATCAGCCTCTCTCCAAAGCTTCGCTTTGGTGGGAGGACGGGACTGCTCTGTCCGTTGAGCTACAGCGGCTCGATAAGAAACCTTTGTTCTGACTCTTATATTTTACCACAGCGGAACTTACATTATTGGATAAAACTCGATAATGGAAATTGATATACTTTTTTAGGGTTTGGGACAGTTTGAAGGAATTGACTTTTTGAAGTTTAAGGGGAAAATCCGATATGATCGGAGTAAAAGTGTGGGCGCCGGGGCTGTAATCGTCGAGCGAACTCGAGGAGTTACAGGCCCCAGCGCCAGGCGGGAGGGGAGAAACAGAGAGGAGGAGGTCGGCTGCTGTAACCAAGGTCAGTTCACGGTATGCCGGGATCCAGTCTCGACCCCGAAACCCGACAGGAACCGGTTTTTGCTTACTACCAAACTAGGCAGCCCAAGTCGGTGACCTGGCGCAAAGACCCAAACACGGGCCTTACCTGTCACGAACATCCGCCCCCACCCCACAAGAAGTGGACAGGTAATATGCGCCCGTGTTACTCTCGCACCTAAGTCGGTGCGTCATCGAGTTTTTTGCTGCCTCTTAGTCGGCCGTTCGTATCCTCTTGCTTCAGCTCTCATCTCGCCCCAAAAAGCTTCCAATATTGAAAACCTTTTGCGGGCAAGGTGAGTTTTTCTCTCTCCCTTTTAAAGAACTTGTCGAGAACCTGGAAGCTTATCTCCCAGTTCTCAACTCATAGTGTGTATTGTGACACAGAAAGAAAGATTGTCAAGAGTCAGTTGGAGATTTCTACTTCAATATCACTGCATACAAATTCGCTAAACTATTACCCGACCCGAGCTTGGTTAACATAAGAAGCCTTGAGGAGTTTGGGTAGGGAACAGCGTATGGGAAATCATACGGACCATTCCAAATAACTTGTCTGTTTGTCCCGTCATAATCCATAATTGTAATCTTGTTATTTTCCGCCAGTAACAAATGGTTTGAGGTTGGGAACCAAGCAATAGTTGAAGAGTCTGTTTTGATTTTTTGGTCGGAAATCAGGAAATTCCGATCCTCTTTGATATCGTACACATAGGTTTGACCATCTTTAATAACTCTCTCTTGTTTTTGAGTTGAGCTACCCGGAAGTTGAGGAATTAAATTGTCCGGAATAGTCGCGGAGCCCGAGGCGGTATATAGAACCTTGTTGTTATCAGGAGAAAATGTTACATTGTCAGTCTTGTTCTTGAAGATTTCCTGAAGTTTCTCCGGAAGTCGGGAAAGTGAGGAGTCCATTTTCTTGCTACTTTCCGTTTTCCATTCTGCAAATGTTTTTTCAAGCTTTGCGCCTTGAATATTAACCAGCTGGTATTGGGGAGTAAAGCCGCCTGAAGGCAAGATATACTTTGCGGTTTGAATAGTTATTAATATTTCCCGAGAATCAGGTGACCAAGTCCAACTTGCGTTTGTCGGGTCAAGATTACTAATTCGTCTTGGATCATTTGAAAAACCAATTGGCAAATTTCCAAGCTCCATAACCCAAAGCCCAACTTTTTGGCTGTCTTCTGAGGGGATGCCAAACAAAACTTTTGTTCCGTCCGGGGACACAACGGGATTTATTGCTCCATTGAAAGTTACCGCCGAAAGCGAAGGCGCAATGGGGAAGAGGGCTGCGTCAACTTTGGTTACTTCTTCTTTTTTGACATCTAATCGTTTTTTCCAAGGCATAAAGCCCTCTTTTTTTACTTCAACGTCGTAAGTCTCAGGAACAAGAGAGATTGTTGCATTTGTTGCTGATTCAAGAGCCCCATTAACCAAAATTTGGGCACCGTCAGGGCTTGAGGTAACAACAAGAAGGCCGGTTGGCTTGATGACGAATTTTTTGGGATCAAACTTGTAGCCTCTGGCAAAAAAAGACATTGCAATCCCGGCAATGGTTATGACAAGGACAGTTACAAACAAAGAAAGAATGCGGAGGCGGTTCATATGGGTAAAGTATATCATTAGTTCGGGGTCTCAGAAAACTCAAGGAGTTGGTGGGTCGGAAGATCGGTGAGTGAGGGTGTCAGAAGGTCAGCTTTGCCGACTTACCGATATTCTGATTTTCTGGTACACAGATATGTTATACTGCCATTGAAAATCTGCCCAGAAAAAGTAATCAGTCTAAGTCTAAGTATATATAACTGTATCAAATCAACCTGCCTCTTAGACTTGGTCTTAGACTTGGGCTTTCTCATGTTGTCTCAACGAATTGCTATAGACCTTGGAACTGCCAACATATTGGTTTGGGTTGCTGGCGAGGGGATTGTTGCCAATGAACCGACAGTTGTTGCAGTTTCTGAAGAGGATAATCGTGTAATTGCTGTTGGAAATGAGGCCAAGAGAATGCTTGGCCGAACCCCGGGAAACCTTTTAGCATTGCGCCCGATGCGCGACGGGGTTGTTGCCGACTACCAAGTTACCGAGGCGATGCTCCGCTATTTTATCTCCAAAGTTGCCCCCCGCATCTCACTTTTTAAGCCCGAAGTTATGATTTGCGTGCCTGCAGGTTGTACTCAAGTTGAACGGCGGGCGGTATTGGACGCAACCTTGTCTGCTGGCGCACGAGTTGCTTATTTGATTGACGAACCTCTGGCTGCCTCAATTGGTGCAAAAATTCCGATTGCTGCCCCGTCGGGACATATGATAGTTGATATAGGAGGCGGAACAACCGAGGCTGCAGTCATTTGTTTGGGAGGAGTTGTTGTACACAAATCCGCTCGTGTTGCTGGGAACAAGCTAGACGGGGCAATCTCGGATTTTATGAAGCGAAAGTACAATTTGATAATTGGGGATCAAACCGCGGAAAGTATAAAAATAAAGGTTGGTTCAGCCACCCGTTTGGTTCAAGAAGAGGCGATGGAAGTTTCGGGGCGAGATCAGGTTTTAGGTCTACCGCGGACGATAGTTTTGTCGTCTCACGAGGTAACGGATAGTATTCGACCAGTGCTGTCTCAAATGCTTGGGGCGGTCAAGGGAGTTTTGGAGGATACGCCCCCTGAGCTTGCCTCAGACATTATTGAACGGGGGATAACAATGTCGGGCGGGACAAGTTTGCTCCGCAATTTCGACAGGTTTATGACTGAAGAAACCGGAGTTCCGGCCCACTTGGCCGAGGACCCTTTGCTTTGTGTTGTGCGGGGAACGGGGATCGCGCTTGAGAACCTAGATATTTATAAAAGAAGCGTGACGAAAAGATAAGACAAATTTTCAATTTACAATTTTCAATTTTCAATGAAATCTTAAATGCATGATTGTAAAAATTTAACATTTCAAATTCATTACAAATTTCGAATTTTAAACTGAAAATTAATCGCGCTTCGACCAGGAAAACTTTGTGATAACATAAGTACTATGCAAGCAAAAACCCCACTTACTATCGGTATCGACGCCTCCCGAGCATTCGTCGACGATCCCGCAGGACCAGAGTACTATAGTCTTCATTTAATAGAAAACATTGCCAAAATTGATACATTTAACAACTACAAACTGTATGTTAAGGTCGGACAATCACCCAATCATGCTTTACCGCGGAACTTTCAAGTCATTCAGGTTCGTTTACCGCGCCTTTGGACGCAAGTAGGGTTGGCACTGGAGACCTTACTAAGACCCCCGGACGTGTTGTTTGTTCCGGCACACACACTGCCCTTGATAACCAAGATGTTATTGCCGCACATGCCTATTTTGGTGACAGTCCACGGACTCGAAGGTAAGTTTTTACCGCAGAGCGGGAATTCCTTAGCACACATATACCGCAACTGGTCAATTGGGTGGGCAGTTAAGTTTTCTGACAGGTTAATTGCAGTTTCAGAGGACACCAAACGCGATGTCTTGAATACATATAATATTAGCCCAAACAAAATCAAAGTGATACACGAGGGAGTCGATTTGATGTACTTCGTGGCAGATAAGAATAGTTCCTCTAAAGCAGAAGCTTGTAGTATAGTGGATAAATTTGGGATTAGTAAAGACTATATTCTGTTTGTTGGAACAGTCCAACCAAGGAAAAATTTGGTTCGTTTGATAGAAGCTTTTTCTTTGTTAACAAATAGAGACAGCATTGGTAGTGGGTGCGGTAGATTGATTGGGCAA
>Ga0209211_10004902_pt1 | contig 20400 bp, 18 predicted proteins | sample RifGroA2_FD_183992 | JGI IMG/M metagenome (GOLD analysis project Ga0209211, IMG submission 183992) | Groundwater microbial communities from Rifle, Colorado, USA - Groundwater A2 (SPAdes) (version 2) | ecosystem: Environmental > Aquatic > Deep subsurface > Groundwater | place: Rifle, Colorado...
ATTCAAGTCTTCTCAATGCACGCAAAACAACCGCCAAGGGTTCTGTAAGAACGGCTGTTTTTGAATCAACACTATCAGGAATCCCATGTATGGCATCTCCGGGCATCACAATAAATTTACTGTAAGCTCCGTTGAAATTAATCACACCGACCTCTTTTCTCTCCGAATCTTTTCCTCTGGAAAGAACACATTCTCCGACCACTCGCTGGCCTAATTTGAACCGCTCTTGAAATTTATTATTCGATCCGATTTTTACTATCGTTCCTGAAAACTCGTGACCCGGAACAATCGGATGGCTGGCTACACCATCGCGATAATAACCTAAGGTACCCTCATAAACCTCTATATCAGTACGGCAGACACCCACGTAATCAACTTTAATTAATATGTCTCCCGGCTTCATTTCAGGAATAGATATTCCTTCAATCTTTGCCCTGCTCTTTCCCTTAATAACGACCGCTTGATTCTCATCCAATTGGGATACATTATTATTCTGCATCTTGAAGTTGATGTCTTTACCTTGCTTCCATCCTAGGTTGCTACCCTTCCACTGGTAATAGCGAAAGCGAAGAATTTCCTCCAGACGGGCGAAGGACCAGTCCGAGGAACCGAATATGTCTGCCAAAATCCGCAACAGAAACCACCATACGTCTAAATGCACCTGCGGTGGATGGGGAAGACCGATTCGGACAGCGGCAATCGCTTCCCGACGATAACGATTAAAAATCTGTGACCATGTTTCGCGATGGATATGATACACCGGCGCGTTCGGTTCATAGCGAATCAGTAAACCCTTTGACGTCACTCTGCGTGTCCAATCGATATCTTCAAGTCCGAATAAATATTCATCAAATCTTTCTTCTTCCCAGAGACTCTTCCTAATAGCGGCATTTGCGTTATTGGCGTAATGCAACGGAACTTTAGAATTGACAGCGGTCTTGCTAAAAAACCGCCACAAATCTTTTTGCTCGGAATATTTTGAATCCGCGTTTCCTTTTTGCCTCCCGTATACCATTGCCACCGCCGGGTCTTTAAATGAAGCAATGAGTTGTGATAGCCAGAAGTTTGTCGCAGGAAGAACATGGGCTGAAGCAAAAACAAGATATCTACCGCGTGCCGCCTTACAGCCGACATTGAGTGCATAGCCAAATGTGAAGTCGCGTTTTTCTATTTTTATGATCCTTACTGGATGTTTCTCTGCTATTTCCAGCGTTTTGTCGGTCGAGCCAGAGTCAACAATAATAATTTCATAATCTTTATAATCCTGTGTTTCAATAGCGCGAAGAAGATTGCCAATATGTTTTTCCTCGTTATAGGTGCGAATGACGATGCTTGTTTCTGGCATAACTTTTAATCAATTACCTAACCTAAGTTGAAACAGAGAGACTTGACAAATTAGGTTATATATATTAGACTCATAAGAGACAGTTCTTGTATATTCTACACTAAAAACAGGAGGGAAAATATGTATCAGATATTGATAGACGAACCCTTTCCGCCATACTTACAAGAAGCAATCAATCAGAGCGCATATCAGCTCCACGTGTGGCGCGACACACAAGAGTTTGCGACAGAAATCCTTCCCAACATCGAGGCAGTGCTCCTCCATAGCCACTTCAAGGTGGACGGCGCGCTCCTTGATCGGTTGCCGAAGGTTCGCATCATCGTGTGCTTCGGCCGGGGAACCGACCACATCAAGCACGAGGATGCGCGCGAGCGCGGAATCCCCGTGGCCAGTCTTCCGCCAAACATTTTGGACGAAACGGTGGCCGATATGGCCATAGGCCTGATGCTTGCGGTCGCCCGTAACATCGTTACCAGCGACCGCTATGCCCGGGGACATGACTTCACCACCTTCGATCCAAGCCTTTTTGTCGGCCGCAATATCTCGGGAAAAACTCTCGGCATCGTGGGAATGGGCAACGTCGGCTACCAAGTAGCTCGGCGTGGACACTTCGGCTTCGGCATGCCCATTCTCTACTTCAGCCGCCACAGAAAACCAGAAGCTGATGGTATCGCGACCTACACGTCACTTTCGGATCTCCTCACACAATCGGATTTTGTGGCACTGACACTGCCCATCACCGAGAGCACTAGAGGCATGATCGGCGAGCAGGAACTCGCGCTCATGAAATACACCGCCTACCTCATCAACGTCGGTCGCGGGCGGACCCTCGATCATCAAGCGCTCACCAAAGCTCTCACCATGAAGATGATTGCGGGCGCGGCACTCGATGTGACGGATCCGGAGCCCTTGCCACGTGACCATCCACTGCTTGCCTTGGAGAATCTGGTGATCACCCCCCACCTCTCAAGCGCCACAATCGAGACTCGCTCGCGGATGGGACAGATCGCCGCCGAACATCTCAAATCAGGTCTCTGCGGCGAGCCGTTACGACACCAATTGGTTTAAAGACCAATTGGTAAATCGAGCCCATGCGCGTAAACGCGCATGGGCTCTCTTATTTAATATGCTTTGCTAATTCTTCCAAACAATTATTTACAGTGACTTTATTAATCCGATCGCGCGCAGCGGTACTTGAATTAGCATTGTGGGCAGCCAAAAAAACGTTGTCAAATTTTCTTAATTTACTATTTTCAGGCAGTGGTTCAACTTCAAAGACATCCAGAGCGGCACCGGCAATTTTTTTTGACTGGAGTGCGCTGACTAATGCAGCCTCCTCGACCAGGGGTCCGCGTGCTGTATTAATGAGATAAGCAGTGGGCTTCATCATATCCAATTCTTTTTCTCCAATCATCTTGACTGAAGTGGGATTCAGAGTGCAGTGTAGACAAACAAAATCTGACTCGCGTAAAATTTCTTCTTTCGTTGCGATTTTCATACCTGTCTCATTTATAAATTCCTGTGATATTGGTAAAATATCATTGCCCAGAAGCCGTGCGCCGAAAGCTCTGGCCCGACATAAGGTAGCCTTCCCGGTATTGCCCACCCCGATCACACCAACTGTACATTCATGCAAAGCCACGGCCTCACGTTTCTTCCACATACCCGCTTTCATATCCTTATCAAGCTGTATAAGCTGTCTTGCAAACATGAGCATGTATCCTACCGTGGTATCAGCCACTCCGTGGGTAAACGCGTTAGGCGTATTGCGTACCACAATCCCTAATCTTTTGGCTGCATCGAGATCAATAGCGTCAATACCTGTTCCCCATTTTGAGATTACCTTTAACTTCGGAGCCGCTTCGAGCACCCGAACGGTAAAATGATCATCCACACAGATAGTGCCGTCAATATCAGATATGATTTCCAATAATTCTTTTTCTGTCAAACACTCTTTGGTGCGAGTGATCACCAGCTCAATGCCATGTTTGTCAAAAAGAGGCTGGTATTCTTCTAGTACTGGCAAAAGATAAGGGACTGACAATAATACTTTCCATTTCTTCATATTACATGTATCTTAATCTCACCTTATCCCCCTTCATCATCTCGCGCACTTCATCAAGATCCGATTGTGTATCAACACTAATTTTACTCCCCTCTATTTTGACCGCTCTCATACGAATACCGTGCTCAAGAATACGAAGAAAGTGATTATCCTCTATTTTTTCAAGTGGCGTTTCCTCCCAAGTAGCATATTCTTCTATCATTGATTTTCTAAATGGGACAATAAAGCAAAGCTTGGTCATTTCTTTGACTTCACCCTTGTTATTGGTCACTGGAATATCAGCACGGGAACAATACAACACGTTTCCCTCTAGATCAAGAACGGCCTTGATGTCGGAAAGGCTGTTGTGCTTGGTAAATGGAGTAGCGCCAATTGATATTTGAAGAGAGGGGTCATCAAGCAGAGCCTGAACGATTGCATCAATATGGTCTGGATTAACAAGTGGCTCATCTCCTTGTAGGACAACCGCAATATCGTAGTCAATATTTTCAGCAGCTTTTGCTGAACTTCTTGTTGCGTTGGACGGGGGTAAACCCGTCATAACAACGTTAATACCATGAGACTCTCCGACTGTTTTAAGTTCTTCATCAGTATCTGTAACAAGATACACAGCATCAATAGTCTTTGCCAGTTGGGCTCTCTTACAGGTATGAATAATCATGGGTAGACCCATAATATCCTTAAGAGCCTTACCAGGTAGACGAGTCGAACCTAGCCTAGCTGGCACCATGCAGATAACTTTTGGTTTTTTTTGCATATTAATCATAATTTACGAGGTGATTTCCCGGACTGCGGTAACAACCCGATCTACAATATTCTTCATCTCTTTTTCAGTATAATTTTCATTAAAAGGGATGAGGAATGATTTTTTGAGCAGGGCTTCGGCATTAGGACAGAGGCCTTTCGGATATTTATGTTTACTGTATTTGAATCCTTTTCCATATTTTACAGGATTCATAAGTGCCGTAACGCATTGATAGAGAGGAACCGGATTTGCATATCCATAAGCCGCGCGGAGATTGTATTTATCGTTGAGAAGCTTTAGAAGTTTATCGCGCATTTTTTCATCTCCCGTCACATACATCGGAAATGAATAATACGAACTGGTACAGTTATCTAGAATCTTCTGCATTTTGATATACGTTGATATGGGATTCATTGCCTTATAGACAAGACGCGCTAGCTTCCTTTTCTTCCCAATCAAAACATCAAGTCGCTTTAGTTGGGGCTTGAGAATCGCCGCTTGGACTGCATTGAAACGAAGATTGGGAGCCAAGAATTCATAGAAGCGTCCTTCTAATGGTTTAGCTCTCTGCCAGCCTTTGTCCACACCGATAAGCGCTCGGTATGCCAGATTATTATCGTTTGTGACTATTACCCCGCCTTCACCGCAAGTTATTTGTTTACTTTGTTGGAAACTGCCGTAGGACATCAAGCCGATGCTTCCCACTTTTTTTCCATGCCAGATGGCTCCGTGGGCTTGCGAGAAATCTTCCAGAAGCACTAGGTTGTGTTTTTTGCACAATTTTTGGAAAGCAGTCAGATCGGCCGGCGAACCAGCCAAGTGAACTGCGATTATCGCTTTTGTTTTGGAAGTAATTTTTGACTCTACAGATATTGGATCCAGATTGTAAGTCTCTGGATCTATATCGGCAAATACCGGCACAAGATTCTCGTATATGATTGGTAAGACCACGCCGATATCTGACACTGACGTTGTGATAATCTCGCTACCGACTGGGAAATTTAAGGCCGTTAAACATCCATGAAGCGCGGCTGTTCCGGAGGTGCAGGTGACAGCATGTTTTTTACCATAATATCTGGCGAGATCAATTTCTAATTTCTTGGTGTAGTCACTTGCATAGCGCGAGAATAGGCCTGAACGGGCAACAGTAATCAGATCCTTCAGTTCATTTTTCGCGAGAGGTTTGGGATATTGCAGACTGAACTCGTATCTTTTATATTTCATAATTGGGCTGTATATTTACCTCCCGTCACCTCAAGACTTGCCCCGGTAATGTACTGCGCAAGATCAGAAGCTAAGAATAATACGGTATTGGCAACTTCTAGAGGAGTGCCAAAACGCCCCATTGGTATGGATCTTAGAAGTTCTTTCTTGTTTTTATCCTGACTTGCCTTTGCCATGGGTGTTTGGATCACACCGGGAATAATACAATTGACACGAATGTTCTTCGAAGCTAATTCTGCCGCAGAAATACGTGTGAACTGCTCGACTCCACTCTTTGCCGCCGCGTAGAGACCGGAACCAAGTCTCGACATTCTCGCAGCAAATGAGCCAGTATTTATAATGACTCCACCCTTAGTCATACCTCGGGCAGCGTGTTTTGTACCTAAGATTGTTGTAATTAAATTATCACCGATGATCTTAGAGATATCTCGCTCTTTGAGGCTAAGAACGGGAGTATGAATCCAAGTCCCAGCATTATTAACAAATATATCTAGACCTGAGAATTTCTTAAGAGTTTTATTTACAAGCATAGAAACATCTTTCTCTCGAGACAAATCACCGGTGACTGCTAGGATTCGCTCTTGACTTTTAATATCTTCTTTTATGTCTCGAATCGCTTCTTCCAGTACAGCTTTGCGACGATCGCAGATTACCACATTCGCACCACAACTCAAAAAAGCTTTTGCCGTAGCTAAGCCAATACCAGATGCCCCTCCTGTAACGACAACTGTTTTTTTAGTAAAATCTAAACAGAGCATGCTATGCTACAATAAACTAAATGAGATTGTAAATCAACTCATGAAATTTAGAAAAAAAATATTTCATTTTGCCAGAAATTTAGCTTCTCAAAAAAACCTGCTTTCCTATAAGTTACGCGGCGGAAAACCCTGGACAAGAGGATATTTCGAACACAAATGGCGGCTCATTGAAGAGATTTTGGGTGGCAAAAAGCTCCTTGCTGATTTCAAAAACGAAAGAGTAGATGAACGTTTAGTTGAGTATCTCTGGTTAATGGAAAACCTGCCGGAGGGAGAGGCTCGTCTGCTAGATGCTGGTTCGGCGCTTAATTTCGAAATAATTCTAAATCAGCCTAAACTTTCAACTAAAAAAATAACAATAGTTAATTTAAATCCGGAGAAAAATTGTTTCGCTCGGCGAGGCGTCTCCTATTTATACGAAGACTTGCGCAACTTACCATTTAAATCTGATTCTTTCGACATCATCACTTGCATCTCCACACTTGAACATATCGGCATGGATAATACAAAAATTTACACTGCTGATCCTAAATACAAAGAAAACAAAACGGGAGATTATCTGGTCGTAGCTACGGAGATAAAACGAATTTTGAAACCAGATGGCCACTTGTTTATAACTGTACCCTTCGGTAAATACCACAAATTCGGCTTCTTTCAACAATTCGACCGAGATATGATAGATAAGTTAAAGAGTCTTTTCGGACATAAATGTGACGAGGTTTATTATAAATATACTGACAATGGTTGGCGTATTAGTGATAAAGATGAGTGCGCTTCAGCCGAATACGTCACTGCTGATAAGGCCAGAGTAAGTACATCGGGAGCTGCAGCGGCATCTGCAGTAGCTTGCTTAAAGCTTACCAAATAACTTACACTCAAGTATATGGAAGAATTTTATCCCGAACCAGATGATAACCTCAAAAAAAGACGGTTTATTGAATACAAAACAACCTTCATCGATCCCCTATTCCCTAAAGATAAATCAATCCGTATAGCTGATTTGGGTTGTGGTTATGGACTTTTTCTTGATGCCTGTCGAAGATTGGGCTACTTAAACTACGAGGGGGTAGAGTTGTTAGAGAAATTCGTGAATTACGCCAATAAAGAACTGGGTCTAAAAACAGTCGCTCGCGACGACATTTTCCATTTTTTAGAATCAAAAAGCGACGAATATTATGACGTCGTCACGGCCTTAAATACTGTGGAGCATGTTAAAAAAGATAAGGTCCAATATCTGCTGAATCTTATCAATAAAAAATTAAAACCGGGTGGCATGTTTGTCATGGAAGTTCCAAATGCGGACAGCCCTCTCGGTATTCATACATTTTTTACCGATTTAACCCACGAATTCGCTTTTAGCCGCAAACTCGCTATCAAATTGCTACATCTCGCTGGCTTTGATAGCATACGAGTCATATATCAACCCATGAGGCGAAACCCGCTGATCATATTGGGTCGAAAAATTTTAGCGAAACTTCTAGGGTCAGAATATCCATTGATGTTTTCGGGCAATATTATCCTCGCTGGGTATAAAAAATAATCTATGATTTAGTCACTTTCCCTAGGTTCTTAATCCACTCGGCAGTCTTCAAAATACCATCCTCCAACTTTATATTCGGCTTCCAACCTAACAAGGTCTCAATTTTTGTTGGGTCCATCTCCCGACGAATTGATGTATCAAACTTGGTTTCTTTGACTATATACTCAAATTTTCGTCCATCACCCAAAAGTTTCCAGATAAGTTGGGCCAGATCTATGATCCGGGTTGCTTCTTTTGGTCCTATATCAAAATCATTATTTAATACTTGAGTATCTCCTTCAATAGCCTTTTCTACTACCATTTTAGTAGCTTCCACAGCATCATCAATATAGGTAAATGGACGAGTTGCTTCGGGTTTACCGAGAAGTTCCAACGGATATTGACCACGTAAGACCTTTTCAATGAGAGCTGGAATAACGTGAATATCGGCGGGTGTTGAGCCTTTAGAATCCTCACCTGGACCATATATATTATGGTACCTAATGACGGCAGAATTAAGTCCATATTGGTCATGGAATGAACGGCAAAAATATTCACCGACTAGTTTCGATAAGCCGTAAACGTTACTTGGGGGCGATATTTGATTTAACTGACTCTCTTTATATGGATAGCCGTTGGCATGTTGATAAACCATTGAACTAGAGGAGTAAACAATCGTCTTAACACCCGCCCTGACTGCTTCGGGGTAAAGAAGAGAGTCAATGGACATATTGTTTGCGAGAATTTCTGCTTGATATTCGTGCATGTAGCCGATCGGACCGACATCTGCGGCCAAGTGGATAACCAGATCAATTCCATCCAACGAGTTTTTAACGCAATCTTTGTTGCGTAGATCACCGGTAGTAACTTTAAAATGTGATGGGAATTTAATATTTCTTTCTCCCGGGCTTACAATATCTATTATATGAACCTGATAGCCTGGTTTATCTAGAGTCAGAGCCAAACGACTACCTACGTAACCACAACCACCGGTAATAAAGATATTTTTCACTGGTTTTCTTGGAACTGTTATAGAACTGTAGGTCTATAGATCTTATTTATCTCGACAATACCATCGAAGATAGAGAAGTTCCATTCGCCCACATGATGTGAAGCAGTATATCTGGCAAAAGCTTTTGTGTCCTTAGGCAGGCAGTTGCCAGAAAAACCCCGGAAATTATCATTAGCTTCAAGATATACATCTGGGATATTGGGGTGCTTCACGAGCGCATTCTTAATTTTTTGGTAGTCAGCACCAACTGCTTTGCAGACGTCGTAGAACTGGTTTGCATAAACAATTCGTAGAGCGTTAAACACATTCCAATAGTATTTTGAGAGCTCAGCTTCAAGCGGAGTCATTTTTGAAAAGTTTTTCGGCAATGAACCATGTGCTTCTTTAAGCAATTCATAATCTTTGTCGTTGTGGGTGCCAATTATACAGACATGGTGATACTCGACAAAATCGACATACTGCGCACGTTCACGTAAAAATTCCGGGCAAAAGGTGAGTCGTAACTCTGGATATTGCCTTGAGAGTTGGTCAGTGGTACCAGGCTCTACGGTAGATTTGATGACCACGAGACCCAGATATTTACTTTTAGTGAGTTTGGCGACTACTCCGCGCACAATTGAAGTATCACAGCTACCGTCAGGTAGTGCAGGAGTGGGAACACAGACAAATAGAAGCTCGCTAGAGAGAGTATCCTCAAGTTTGGTTTCAGGCATTTTGATATCGAAACCAGACACGTGTTGACCAATGCGATTAAATCCGTGGCGCACAGCACTTCCCACCATTCCCAATCCAATGATGCCTATCTTCATATTTGTATAGTACAACCTAACATAGAAAACTTGGTTTTTCAACTTTCGCGTGATAAGCTTCGTTACAGCCATTACCCATAACCAAAGATGGAATGCAAAAGAAAGGCTGGTTGACAGATAAGGATTTTAATTTTATCTATTCACGTGCCCCTAGGATATGTGTGGATCTTATTATAAAGAATAAACAGGGTAATGTTCTATTGACCTTTAGAAAGATCCGACCTTATAAAAACAAATGGCACCTTCCTGGTGGCACCGTGCTCTTCAGAGAATCAATCGATGGAGCTATCCAAAGAATAGCTCTTTCAGAACTTAATTCAAGTGTGAAGGTTCATAAACTACTTGGTTATATGGAGTTTCTTAGAGAGACCAAGGGCAAACACAAGCGTCATGCCGTGAGTTTGGTCTTTCTGGTAGAATTAGTAAATAGACAAATAAGCGGTTCATTCCAGGCTGAAAAATTTCAATATTTTTCTAAGATACCCAAAAATACCCTCAGAATCCATTCAAGGTTTCTGATATCAAATTTATCTTTCTCAATAAAATAACATGGCGTTACCCACACAGATGAAAGTAGGGGTTAATCTTTTTTTGTCATCACCGAAGAGCGTCACTGGTGCTTTTATTTATATTGAAGAGATTCTACCAGCTCTTTTTAGGGCCGGTAGAGGGCGTACTTATTATCTTTTGGGACACTTAGATACTATTAAGTATTTCAAAAACAAATACCAAAATTTTTCTAACGTAAAGTATCATGTCTTTGATATCAGACGTGACATCTTCGTAAATCCGATTAGGGCCCTCAGAAAGTTATCGGCTAAGATTAGAAATGACTATGCTACCCGCGAAACCATCTTCACAAAGGAAGTCAACCTGTTTTTGAAAAAAGAAAATATCGGCTTATATTTTTCACCATCCCAAACTATCTTCCCTACCAGTCTTGTTGGAGTAAAGAGTGTCACAACAATCCTCGATCTGCAATTCGAATATTTCCCTGAAAATTTCCCAGCAAGTTATCTAGAAAAAAGACGCCGAGATGCAAGGTATGCAGTTGAGCATTCAGATTGTCTAATTGCCATTTCCAACTACACCAAGAAAACACTAGTCGAAAAGTATGATGGCAAGCCAGAAAAAATCCAAACTGTCTTGTGGGCTGCGCATGAAGCCAAGGCTGAACTGGTAAAAATCGATGCTCCACAAGATTTCGTACTTTACCCCGCAGCACTTTGGCCACACAAGAATCATCATGTCCTCATTAAAGCCTTGGGAATACTCAAAGATCGCTTACCCACTTTGCATGTGATCTTTACAGGCCTCATAAAGGGTCAGGACTTAAAAAGAAATTTGGACTCGCTGATTGAGAAAGAAGAAGTGAAGAACAGAGTGTCATTCTTGGGCTTTCTCTCTGACGGTAAGTTGAGAAGTCTTTATAACGAAACCCGAGCACTCGTCTTCCCTTCTAGTTTTGAAGGTTTTGGCATTCCGCTTGTGGAAGCCATGCAATTTGGTGTACCAATTATCGCCGCCGACAATACCAGTATTACAGAGGTTGTGGGCAATGTGGGGATCCTTGTTAAGACCGGCGATGCCGAAGCTTTAGCAGGAGCGATAGAAAAAGTCTTGACGGATAAAAGATTGCGAGATGAATTAATCGAGAAAGGTCGTGAACGTGCCAAAATATTTTCTTGGGAAAAAGCGGCTGAAGAGACTCTAGCGGTTTTCAATAGTATCTAGAAACTCGGAGATTTTATCGTCGATATTGAATTTGGACTCTACCCTCTCGCGCCCGGCTCTTCCAAAGCGCTCCGCCATCTCTTCATCCCGCAAGAGACCCATGATTTTTTCCGCCAAAGTTTTAATATCAAAAGGATTGACGACATAACCAGTTACACCATCAAGTATTGCTTCAGAAGCTCCACCGTAGCGTGTGCCTATCACCGGCCTCCCTGCCGCCATAGCCTCAATAACCGTTCTAGGAAAAGCGTCAAAACAAATCGACGGCACTATAACCACGCTAGAGGCCGCATAAGCATTCTTCATTTCTTCCCTATTTAACCAATGGCTATTTGTACCTGCGGTCAAGAGTTTTGCCTCGGGCATTTCTTGCGAGATTATCTGCATCGCCTTCTCTACAACTCTTGCCCCCTTAGCGCCACTTAATCTACCAGCAAAAAAAAATATCTTCTTACGTTGTTTATCATAAGATGCGCGATACTCTGAAATATCTATGCCTGTATGCATTACCTCTACTCTATTGATGCCATTTTGCGCGAGAGCTTCTTTGAGCGCATTGCTGACAGAAAAAATTTTATCCGCAAACCCTAGATAATGTCTGATTAATATGTTACGAAGCGGGTTCCATCTTCTCCTCGCTTGCCTGAACTGGTCAGATACTGTGAGGTGAGCATCGAAATTCTTTAAATATTTCTCTGTCTCCAATTTGCCGAAACTGAATGACATCGCATCTCTTGCCGTAAATACCACTTTCTTCGCATATTGTTTGGAGAGCTTTATAGAATAGTAAGACAGATAGAAATGAACATTATTAACGTGCACTACATCAGGTCTAAGATTCTTTAATACCTTTTCTAGCTTACGTATAACCCTAGGGTTATAGATACTCAAATAAGCTCGCCACCGAGCTTGATAATCGCTTGCTATTTTAAAAACTTTGAGACTATGATAGTCCGATTCTCCAGCATCACTTTCTTTTCTACATGTCGTAATAACAAAAACCTTGTGACCGGCATTTTTCATGCCACAAGCAAGGTCGTAAGTAGAAATTCCTGCTCCGCCAAAACTCTGTGGTGGAAAATCGTCTGAAAGAAAAACTATCCTCATTTTACGCGATATATAGCCATACTACCGAATTCCGCTGATTTTTCGAGAAATTTATACTTATCCAGCTGCCACAGAGGATCCTTAATTTTGTCCCAGACTATGTATTCGACCTCATATTTAGCGAATATCTGTTTCAACCAGACCGATGTCGGAGTAGAGAGTGTTGTTTGGTAGAGTGTGATAATTTCTTCAAATTTTTCATCAGGAATTGCTTCATAAGCACCGTAGAGTTTGCGATAATAAATACCAAAGATGTGTCTTGAGACAAATGCCCGCTCACGAGAAAAAGCTTCATACGCCGACTGTGCATCGACTTCATTAAGTCTAAAAAAGGTAAACAAAGTTTCGTGTAGCATAGACTTGGTGACTGAAATCGATGTGCAGCAAATACCATCATGATAAAGTACATTCAATGAAGTGTAGAGGACAACCATCTCTGCAGTATCATTGGTTCCAAATATCTGCGCTTCTTTTTCAACATTAGAATTTAACCAATCCATTACTGGTCCGTATTTTTGTCTCTCGATAGCTATTTTGCCGCCATCCCTTGAGTCATATTTATAAGAGTAAGCTTGAATAAATGTAGCGGTGGCTATACTTGAAGCAATTACCAGAACAGCAAATATTTTTTTATACAAATCTAAGTGACGCCGATCAAAAAGATAGAAAATAGTAATGAGTACAAAAATCACTGCAAGTGGCTTATGAAAAAACCAATGATAATGGTCAGGTTGCATAAGTCTGCCAGTCAAGACTTGTTGGTTCATTGTCAGAAAAGGAGTAAGTAATATCGCTAGGCCAAACAGGTACTTCTCTTTATCAATTCTAGGAAATAAAAAAAAGTAAAATAGAAGAGCAATAATTATTGACGAGCCTACAAACAAGGGCTGGTGGCTTAATATTATTCCACTACTTATTCCCACATCTTTAAATGTTGGAAACTGAGAGGCTCGATACATGTTTATAAAGTAGGGTATGGCTACAATAGCCCCGCCAACAAAGACACCTCCAATTCTCAAGGATTGTTTCCAATTCCTCTGTATAATAACCAGCAAGATCAAAACACCTCCAAAAGCATAAAGGTAAGTCCACGTGTAAAAATAATTATAAAAATTTAAACCAAGCATAATGATGCTAAGCGCGCCATGCTTCCAATTCCCCTTTCTGTAAAATTGCCAAAAGAACAGGAGAAAAGCAAACAAAAAAAGATAAATCACGGCCGGGTTAACCGGTCTTGCCAGTCGCAAAAAATGGTCGGGACTAACACCCTGAAGAAGTTGGGTAATACCAGAATAACTCAAAATGGAATCGGCAAGCAAAAGCACTATGCTACTCGCAAGAGCGGCAAATTTATCTCTAGATACTAAAAAAACAAAACCATAAATCAAAAGGAAAATAATAAAGGGAAGAAGGAACCGAGACAGTAATAAAGTATTATTTATGTCTAAGTTAAAGATACTACCTGCATAGGCAACAACCATTGGCCCGAGTGGTTGGTAAATATATGGGTCATTTTTTCCCTCTTTTTGATGTATGTTACCTAAGCCATGCCCATCCTGAATCTCTCTTACCCTTTGCGCCCATGGGCCATGAGGTAACATCTCTATAACCTGTGTATCTTTCTGATAAAGCTCCTTGTGATCAATACGAAAATAGACTTGTGGAAAAGCCGTAATCACTGACACCAGAATGGCAAAAATAATCGCCATCCGATGATTAATGGATGTTTGTCTAATGACGTTCATATATTCAAGATTCAAATCTTGCTACACACACTATAATACTAAGTCCGAAACCAAAATCAAAGTTGTATATTTTTGACTTTTTAACTTATACTTTGCGCATGTATCTCTCGGTCATTATCCCTGCATATAACGAGGAGAAGCGGATTAGCGCAACGCTAGATCACGTTATTGGATATCTTTCTCGGCAGTCCTATGACTGGGAAATTATTGTAGTCAACAATGCGTCGACTGATGGCACGAGTGCGTTGGTTAAACGTCGGCAAAATGGGGTACCAAATTTACGACTTATTGACGAAGTACGAAAGGGTAAAGGTTATGCCGTTGCCTGCGGGATGCTCGAGGCCACGGGCGAACTCCGGCTTTTTATGGACGCAGATAATTCAACAACTATTGACCATATTGAACGTATGATGCCATACATAAAAGAAGGGTACTCGGTAGTTATCGGTTCACTGACAGAGCCTGGTGCGAAGATTGTTTCCGGCGGAGAAGAACCATTGTGGAAAATACTTTTTGGCAAGCTGGGCAATAAATGGATTCAGGTCTTTGCCATCTGGGGCATTAACGATACTCAACGAGGATTTAAAATATTTACCGCTCAAGCGGTAAAAGATATTTTTCCACGCTTGACAATTTTTGGCTGGGGGTTTGATGTCGAAGTGCTCGCAATTGCGCGTTTGGAAGGGTACAAAATAAAAGAAAGTCCAGTCACCTGGAATAATGGCCCAGATTCTAAAGTAACCCTCTGGGCTTACATCCAATGTCTTCTAGAGACACTACAGGTATCCCGAAACCGCTTACTAGGTGTCTACAAAAAGGAGAGGTCATAGGTTTCTAACAAGTTTAAATTAACTTATTTAACCTCATCTTCCAAGGAGCCCATGCCGATTCAAATATAACCCGCTTAGATATTTTGGAGTTACCCAGATGTCGATTTGGTAGTATTACAGGTATCTCAACAATTCTGGCACCTTTCTTCCACAACCTATACTTCAATTCCACCTGGAAAGCATGGCCTCTTGATTTAATATCATCCAGACCAATTTCCCGCATAATTTTTGTTCTCATACAAACAAAACCGGCAGTTGTATCATTGACTGGCATACCAGTAATAACCTTGCAATAGAAGTTTGCAAATTTGCTAAGAAATCTTCTCCAGAAAGGCCACCCTGCTGTACCGCCACCGAGAACATATCGCGAACCTATAACAACATCAGCATCATTCGATGCCTTGGACATGGCCGGTAAATATTTAGGATCATGTGAGAAGTCAGCATCTAACATCTGAATCCATTCCGTTTCGTTCTTCATTAGAACTTCTTTAAATGCATGAAGGTAAGCCTTACCAAGACCTTCTTTACCCTTTCGCAAAAGAAGAGAGATTTTGCTGTCATTAGTCATCATGCCAGTAACGATATCAGCTGTACCGTCTGGTGAACTATCATCTACCACTAGAATAGAGGAATCTTTATCATAAACTCGCACTCGCCGAATAATAGACGCAATGTTTTGCGCCTCATTGTAAGTTGGAATGATTATCACTTTCTTTCCCATTAGCAATACAAACTTAAGTAGAGACATTATACCCAAAAAAAAGACATGATGCCATTCAATTTGAAACTTTTGACAAGTTATAAGTAGTAGGTATATTATTCTCACATTGTGAAAGTATTAATTACTGGTGGGGCAGGCTATACTGGCTCTCTCTTGGTTCCCCTTTTACTAGGGGCAGGTCATGAGGTGAGCGTAGTTGATAATCTTCTCTTTAATCAAACAACCCATCTTCCGTATTTTTACGACAACAATTTTTCTTTTACAAAAGGAGACATCCGAGACAAAGGCACCATGACACCCTTGGTGGATGACGCGGATATGATTATTCATCTAGCGGGGATTGTTGGTGAGCCTTCTTGTCGTGTTAATCCAGGATTAGCTCGTGAGGTAAACGCAGATGCGAGCAAACTTTTAAATGAACTCCGAGGAAAGAAGCCCCTTATTTACGCATCTACCGGAAGCAATTATGGAAAAGTCGAGGGCATTTGCACAGAAGAAACACCTACAAAACCGCTTTCTATTTATGCAGAGACAAAACTGGACGCGGAAAAAGGCTTCGAGAAAAGCGGAAATGTTATTCTGTACAGATTTGCCACCGGTTTTGGACTTTCTCCAAGGCTCAGGCTTGATTTGTTAGTGAATGATTTTTGTTACCAAGCCGTAAACGGTGGAAACCTTATTGTTTATCAAAAAGACGTTAAGAGAACATTTATACATGTCCGAGATATGGCTCGTGCGCTGTTACATGGTGTAGAGAATTTCAATAAGATGAAAGACAATCTCTTCAACGTTGGCCACGAGTCTTTAAATCACACAAAGAAAGACCTTGTAGAGAAAATACGAGAATTTTATCCTAAACTTTATGTACACTACGCCGACATTGGGCAAGACCCAGACCAACGGGACTATGAGGTGTCCTATGCAAAAATGAGAGGTGCAGGCTTCGAGACTGTTGTGACGTTAAGCCAGGGCATTAAGGAGATGCTAAAGGCATTTCCATCAATAAAGCTTCATAACCCATACACAAACTTCCAGGGGTAATTGATACATAAGAAACATCAATGAATGCTATATGAGTGAATTATATACTACAAGGACAACGTGCAGAGTTTGCGGGAATAAATCGTTGGACGACATACTCTTTCTTGGAAACCAATACGTAGTAAATTTCCCCGGCGCGGAGGATGGTGAAGAGTATGCTCGCTCTCCTCTCGAGTTAGTGTTGTGTGATAAAGATAAGGGTGGATGTGGACTTCTTCAGCTACGGCATACCTTCTCGCATAGCAAGCTATATGAGAAGTACTGGTATCGCTCAGGCATGAATCAAACAATGACAGATGAACTTGTCAGTATGGCGCATGTATCGGAGAAAATGGCAGGACTTAAGGAGGGGGATTATGTGGTTGATATTGGCTCGAATGACTCAACGCTCCTCCGCGGATTTCAAACGAAGGGAATTTATAGAGTCGGATTTGAGCCTGCCAAAAATATTGTCGAGAAGTATGGGCAAGAAGGCGTTACAAAAGTATTCACTGATTTTTTTGCATACGAGCCGTGGCAAATGGAGTTTGGCAACGCAAAAGCAAAAATAATTACCGCAATTGCGATGTTCTATGACCTCGAAGAACCAAATCAATTTATGGAAGATGTAGTCAAGTGTCTCGACGACGACGGGCTTTTCGTGGTCCAGCAAAATTATCTTCCATATGTACTCGAGCGGAATGTGGTGGATAATATATCTCATGAGCACCTTGAATATTTTTCTTTAACCACGTTTAAATACCTAATGGACAAATTTGATTTGGAGATATTTGACGCCGAACTTAATGATGTAAATGGAGGGAGCATGAGAACGTATGTTAGAAAAAAAGGAAAAGGGTTGGCGATGAATATAAGAGAGGGAGCAGCCGACAGGGTGGAAGAAATATTAAAAAAAGAGAACGAGATTGGCCTCAATGACAAGGATACATATGACAAGTTTGCCAAGAGGCTTAACGATAATAAGAGTAAATTAAAAACCTTTATCAAAAATGAGACGGGGGGCGGAAAGAAGATATATGCCTATGGCGCATCAACTCGAGGCAATTCGCTTCTTCAGTTTTCGGAATTAGATGCATCTCTTATTATTGCCGCAGCGGAGAGAAATCCTGATAAGTGGGGCCTCAAAATGGTGGGCACAAACATTCCAATTGTTTCAGAAGCCGATGCTAGAGAGGCAAACCCGGACTACTTTCTTGTCTTGCCGTGGCAGTTTTTACCAGAGTTTGTCCGGCGTGAGTCTCGGTATCTAAGGGCAGGAGGTAAGTTTATAGTACCCTTACCAAACCCGAGCCTGGTTGTGGCAGACGGAACCAAGACAGAATTATAAACAAATCAAAATAAATTACATTTTACATTTAATTAGACGGCTTACGCATCTCAAGAAAAATAATACCCAAGGGAAATGGCTGCATTAAGAAAACCCGAAAATGAGGTGTAATTGCCGTTCCGACGTCAGACAATTCCTTGTGATTAAAAAATCGTTGTTCTGTACCTTCCCACAGCCAAAGCCAGCGTAATAATTTTGGCCTAGACATTTTATACCAAATAGTATGATAAGAATATTTATATGGCACACTAATAAGCACCACCCCTCCTGGGACAAGCGCCTTATAATGCTCTCGCGCAACTAGAGTCGGATCATCAAAATGTTCAATAAGCCCTTGACTCCAGACAAAGTCAAATTTATCGTCTATGTTTAATTTTGTACAATCACCAATAATAAATTTCGCATTACTGACCCCTAAAGATTCGGCACTAGCACTTGCCTGTTTTAGTGCGACGTCAGAGATGTCTACACCATAGAGACTCTTGATTTCCTTACAAATAGATAGCGAGAGTGAAGCTCGCCCCGAGCCAAGCTCCAGCATTCGCGTGTCTTTAGTAATATAGCGACGAAGAATACGTCTGAAAAAAAGATTGTAGATGGTCCTGCCGAGGTCAATGACTGAATCAACGAATCCCCCTTTCCTCGACCACACGGCTTGCCACTCGCCTGCCTGTTCAATATCTTTTTGCATAATCAAAAAGGAAAGGTTACGATCGCAAACCTCCCATCATCATATATAGCTTTGTCTAAGGGAACTTGATCAGTGGGATCATTTGCACGATCCACCATGAGATACTTCACGTTAAAGTGTTTGAGAAGGGTGGCCTGATTTGATTTGACAACTCCATATCTCTGAAGCATCACTTCGAAGTATTCATCTCCTTGATATGTAATTGGATCGGTGTACGGCGGACATTGCAAGCCACTAAAAAGATACTTTGCTTTTGTACACAGCCATGCTTGTCTGTTTTGGGCCAATGGCTGCTCTTTGGCAGGCCCTCCACCAGAGTGAAGCCCAAAATCGCGCTTCAAATCTTCTATTGTTAAGACATCCAGACTACGCGATAGTAGATACCTGGTCTCCAGATCCTGCGCTCTAATACTGTGAAGTATGGTTTGGGGAGCAAACAGAGGGTAGTGTCGAGTCATAATCGGTATATATTGTGCAATTGAGTCATTCACCCAAATTACTGACTCCTCGGGTTCATGTAGATCAAGCCACTTTAGTGGAGGAGCGTATGTTTGGGAATCAACAATACCATGACCACGATCGTTATATTTAAAAAACTCAAGTCCGCGAGGAATAGTCCTCAATACTCCACCCATAAGAATGAGAAGAAATGAAGCAACTATTATATATTTAACTTGCTTACTTTTGTCCGTAACCTCGGGAGCCTCGGATACTGGCAAACGAGCCCTCATATACCATTCGTATATACCAAACCCCAAGATAATCACCATCCATACCCGCACAAAGCGGCCCATGTGAATAGCGAGTGTAAATTCAACGCCAGTAATGATATTTAATACCAGCCCCACTAATAGAGCCGCGCCAGTCGCCAACCAAAAGACTCTTCGTGCCCAATCACCTTCGTCACTCTCAGAGAAAAATTTCCACAATAACCCGAGGGCGATTAGCCCTATCACTATCCATCGCCCGAAGAAAAAGGCTTCAATAGCGGGAATATGTGTATAAACAAGACCAAGGCGCCGGAAAGTTTCTAGATAATAAGGGTCACTCATTTGCATTAATGTAAAGAAACCAAAGGGAATAAGTAAGAGCCCTGAAAATACACCAACAGTCACGAGTGCACGAAGCTCTTTGAAACGACGAGTAAATAGATACCAAAAGAATATAAATGTAAATGTAAGTAAAACAAAATAAGATAAATAGCCGTAAGTATAAAATGTGGCAGCTGCGACCATTGAAAGCAAAAATTGTATTTTTCTGTTATGAGGTTCATGTAAGAACTTTAATAGTGCAATTGGAAATACTAAAAATACTGGGTAGACTATCTGCATTACAGTCGGCTTAATAATAAACGAATACACACTAATATATACAATCACTGACCACAGAAAAGCCCACCATCTTGGCACCCTTAAGAGTCCATAAAGGACAAAAGTTAATGTTAAAAATACCAAACTCCAAATAAACATATTAACCATCACAGCAAGATTAAATGGCAAACCCAGAAGCATTGGAACCGCCGAGACAATATCTGGCAAGAAAAAGGCCGGAGCAATACCGCCACGATTCTCATACACATACGGGTTACCGATGAGGGCATGGCCGTCTATTACTTCATGAATACGCGCATAATAATATAAACTGTCAGTAGTCCCCCTCGGTAGTGTGCCTTGCCAATTTCCCCAACCGCCGACTTGATATATAACAAAAATTGCCGGTATAAG
>Ga0209211_10004903_pt1 | contig 20397 bp, 30 predicted proteins | sample RifGroA2_FD_183992 | JGI IMG/M metagenome (GOLD analysis project Ga0209211, IMG submission 183992) | Groundwater microbial communities from Rifle, Colorado, USA - Groundwater A2 (SPAdes) (version 2) | ecosystem: Environmental > Aquatic > Deep subsurface > Groundwater | place: Rifle, Colorado...
ACAAATGCTCTGTATGCGGAAAATCGCAGATAAGGGGCATGGGTTTTAGAGTTAAAAAATTGGAGTTTACATAAAATATGGCATCAGGTTTTTACAAAGTCAAATGCGAGAAATGCAAAAATGAGCAGACTATATTCGAAAAAGTAGCTACAAAAGTAGAGTGTTTAGTCTGTGGAGAAATTTTAGCAGAACCAACAGGCGGAAGAACAAATTTTAAAGTGACAGAGTTAACAGCAATGCCTTGGTGGTAGTTGAAGATTTTAAATTTGCCGAACCAAAAACAAAATTATTTACTGAATTTTTGAAGGTTTTGCCGGTTAAAGCAAAAAAATATTTATTGCTTACTCCGGGAAAAGACGCGCTGGTACTTAGAATGACCGGTAATTTAAAATCAATCAAAACCGTAAGAGCTGAAGATCTTAGTGTTATGGACTTATTGTCAAAATCAACAATCATAACCAGCAAAGCCGGCGTAGAAAAATTGGAAGCGGTTTTCAAATAATTTAATTGATATGGGATTGCTAAATAATTTTTTGCGCAGAAAACAAAAGAAAGAACAGTTAGCCAAGATTGGCGAAAAGCAATCCGCGCCTGTTCTGGTTGCCAAACCTGCTGGAGAGTCAAAAGCTAAAGAAGTTAAGGTTAAATTAGCAAACCACAGTTTGGCTTATAAAATTCTGGTAAAGCCGCTGGTTACAGAAAAGAGCGCGATAGCGGAAAGTAAAAATAAATACAGTTTCGTAGTTGTTAAATCAGCCAACAAAAATCAGATCAAAACTGCAATCGCGGAAGTCTATGGTGTAAAGCCATTGCATGTTAATGTGGCAAATATGGAAGGACGCAGAGTGCGTTTTGGAAAAAGCATGGGACGCAGAAATGATTATAAAAAAGCGATTATTACTTTGCCTGCCGGAAAATCAATTGATATTCATAGCGGAGTTTAGAAATTAGTAATTAGAGATTAGGATTTTACAATTTTATGCCTATTAAGATTTATAAACCAACCAGCGACGGAAGACGCCATTCAAGTGTGGATGCTTTTTCTGATATTACAAAAACAAAGCCTGAAAAATCTTTGATTGTTTTCTTAACGCCAAATTCCGGACGCAACAACCAAGGTGTTATCACTGTCCGTCATCAGGGCGCAGGGGTAAAAAAGTTTTATCGCATGGTTGATTTTAAATTAGCAAAGTTTGATGTTGAAGCAACTGTTTTGGCTATTGAATACGACCCGAACCGCGGGCCTCGTATTGCTTTGGTACAATATACAGACGGTTTTAAATCTTATGTGTTGGCACCGGAAGGAATGAAAGTAGGAGACAAATTTTTATCTTCCCAAAAAGCAATTGAAGCTAAAACAGGCAACCGCATGCCATTTGAATTTATTCCGGTTGGTATGTTTGTTTATAATCTAGAATTAACTCCGGGCAAAGGCGGACAGTTGGTGCGCGGCGCCGGCATGTCAGCTCAGTTGGTTGGTATGGAAGAAGGATACGCTTTGGTAAAATTACCATCCGGTGAAATTAGAAAAATTTTAAAAGAATGTACTGCTACGGTTGGTGTGATGGGAAATGCTGATTACCGTCTGATTCGTTGGGGTAAGGCCGGAAGAAACCGCATGCGCGGTATACGTCCAAGAGTAAATGGTAAGAATATGAACCCTGTAGATCACCCGCATGGTGGTGGTGAGGGTCATAACCCGATTGGTCAAAAACGCGGTCCACAAACCGTTTACGGTAAGCCGGCTCGTGGTGTTAAAACCCGCAAGCCAAGCAAGTGGAGTGATAAATTTGTGGTTAAATCACGCAGAAACAAAGGCGAATAAAAATTCAAAAATTAAAAATTAAAAATTTCGCTAAATCATATGTCCAGAAGTTTAAAAAAAGGCCCTTACGTTGATCCGAGAGTGCTGAACAAAGTATTGAAGGTAAAGGCCAGTGGAAAAAAACAACCGATAAAAACATGGTCAAGAGCTTGTGTTATTTCTCCTGAAATGGTTTCGCTAACATTCTTGGTGCATAACGGTAAAGATTTTCTTTCCGTTTTAGTTGATGAAAATATGGTAGGCCACCGTTTGGGTGAGTTTTCTCCAACCAAGAAGTTTGTCCGCCATGGCGGTAGAATGGCCAAGGAGCAGGAAGCGGTTGCTACGACAGGTACTGCTGCTCCAGCCGCTGCAGGAGTCGGTAAAAAAGAAGAAAAGAAGAAATAATTTTTGAATATGCAAGAAGTAACAGCAAAATTAAGATTTCTAAGAATGGGCCCACGCAAGGTTAGGCTTATTGTAGATATGATCCGCGGTAAGAAGGTTACCAGAGCTTTGGATCTTTTATCTGTGATGCCAAAAAGAGCTGCGAGACCTGTTTTGAAGCTTTTAAATTCAGCTGTTGCTAACGCTAAACATAATTATTCTTTGAATGTTGAAGATTTAAAAGTAGCGCAAGTTTATGTGGATGGCGGTCCGGTATTAAAAAGATGGATGCCAAAAGCTCACGGACGAGCTACACCAATCAGAGAGCGCACCTCCCATATCAATTTAGTTTTGGGAGTTATGGAGCCAAAGGCAGAAAAATCCGAAGCACTAAATCCGAAATCCGAAACAAATCCTAAATTAAAAATTAAAAAAACAAAAAAATAAATTAATAGTTTCGAATTTCGTATTTTGAATTTCGAATTTTAAACAAAGTCTATGGGTCATAAAGTCCACCCCAAAATTCATCGCATACCCACTATTTATTCCTGGGATTCAAAATGGTTTGCCAAAGGCAAGTCAATGCCATTATTTTTAGAGCAGGAAGTTGGTATTAGAGATTTTTTAACAAAAAAATTGAAGGAGTCGCTCATCGACGGTATTAGTATTGAGAGAACTCCTAAAGATTTAACTGTTTATGTTTTGGCCGCAAAACCGGGCACTATTATCGGTCGCGGGGGTCAGGGATTGGAAGATTTGCGCAAACATATCGAAAGAAAAATTTTACAACAAAAATTAAAAGTTAAAATAAATATTTTAGAAGTACGCAACCCGGCTTTGTCTGCAATGATTGTTGCGCAAAATGCCGCCGGCGATATTGAAAAGCGTTTTCCTTTCCGCAGAGTAATGAAGCAGCTGATTGAAAGAGTAATGAGCGCCGGCGCGCAGGGAGTAAAGGTTTGTATGTCCGGCCGCTTAAACGGCGTGGAAATTGCCAGAACTGAAAAATTAGCAGCCGGAAAAATGTCGCTGATTACTTTGCGTAGCGATGTTGATTATGCCAATTATGAAGCGCAAACATTATATGGAAAAATCGGTATAAAAGTTTGGATCTATAAGGGCGAGGCTTTTAGCCGTAGAGATAAGTTTGCCAAAAAAGAAGATGAAGTTAAGCCTGCTGTGACTACAAAAGAAATGGCAAAAAAACCGGCAGTAAAAAAAGAAGAGAAGAAAGTAAGGAGTAAGGCGTAGGTTGTAAGGTGTAGGGAAATTGTTAAATACTTCCTACTCCTTACTCACTACTCATTAATAAACATATGTTGTTACCAAAAAAAGTATTACATAGAAAATGGCATAAAGGCCGCCGCAGAGCGCTTGGTGTTGCTACCAGGGCTAATTTTGTGGCATTTGGAGAGTATGGAATAAAGAGTCAGGAACATGGATGGATCAGCAGCCGCCAGATTGAGGCAACCAGACGTGTTTTGACCCGCTATGTAAGAAAAGGCGGTAAGATTTGGATTCGCATATTTCCGGATAAACCAATTACTAAAAAAGGTAATGAAACACCGATGGGCGGAGGAAAAGGTTCTCCGGATCATTATGTCGCGGTAATCAAACCCGGTACAGTTATGTTTGAAATGGGTGGTATTCCGGAAGCAACAGCTAAAGAAGCCATTAAAATGGCAGCTTTCAAAATAGGCGTCCGCACTAAATTTGTTACCAAACACTAAATACGAATGATACGAATACAATCATGCGAATATACGAATAAGCGATTGTCGATTGGTATATTAGTATCATTCGATTAGTATAATTAGTATAATATGGAATGGGAAGATATAAAAAATAAAAGCGCTAAAGAGTTAACAGAGTTGTTGTCTGAATCTAGACAGGAGCTTCAGAGTTTGAGTTTTCAGGCGCATAGCCGACAATTAAAACAAGTTCATAAGATTAATTCAGTCAAAAAAATAATCGCGCAAATTTCTACGCTTTTAAAAACCAAGTAAATTTTATGCAAGTTAACAAAAGAAAATTTGAAGGACAGGTGGTTTCTGTGGCTATGAAAAAAACCATAGTTGTTCGTGTTGATAGTTTGAAAGTTAATTCCAAATATGGAAAAACTTATAAGGTAAGCAACAAATATTCCGTTCATGATGAAAACGGCGAAGCTAAAATGGGTGACAAGGTTGTATTTGTAGAGTCCCGTCCGATTTCAAAAACCAAAAAATGGAGACTGGTCGAAGTTGTAAAATAAACTAAGTTCTCAGTTCGTAGTTTGCAGTTCATAGATCGTGAACTGAGAACTGTGAACTGAGAACTGTGAACTATAAAAATATGATTCAACATCGCTCAATGTTACAAGTCGCAGATAATACCGGCGCAAAGAAATTACAGTGCATCCGTGTTTTGGGCGGCTACAAGAAAAGATATGCCCGTATTGGCGATGTTGTTACTTGTTCTGTAAAAGAAGCTACTCCGCACGGTTTGGTAAAGAAAGGTGAAGTAGTACATGTGGTTTTAGTAAGAATACATAAAGAAACCCGCCGACCGGACGGTACTTATATTCGTTTTGATGATAATGCCGCTGTAATTATTGACAGAAAAACAAAGGAACCAAAAGGTACCCGCATCTTAGGTCCGGTAGCAAGAGAACTGCGTTCTATGGGTTTTCAAAAAATTATTTCTTTAGCTCCCGAAGTTTTGTAATCGCAGTTCGCAGTTCTCAGTTCTCGGTTCACGGTCTGTGAACTGCGAACTGTGAACTGTGAACTTTAAAAAATATGAAAATAAAAACTAACGACAAAGTAAAAGTAACCAGCGGAAAGGATGCCGGCAAAACCGGCAAGGTTATTCAGGTTTTTCCAAAGGAAGACAAGGTGGTAGTAGAAGGTATTAATATCATGAAAAAAAGTTTGAAATCCAACAAAAAAGGTGAAAAGGGTCAGAAGGTAGAATTGGCCGGTCCTTTCCATATCAGTAATGTGGCGCTTATTTGCCCTAAATGCAGTCTCGAAACTAGAGTGGGCTATAAGATCGATGGAAAAGACAAAAAAAGAGTTTGTAAAAAGTGTAAAGAAGTAATCGAATAGTATGAAAGTGAATTTATACGAAAAATATAAAAAAGAAGTAGTTCCGGCTCTGCAAAAAGAGTTTGGCTACAGGAATGTAATGCAAGCGCCAAAAATTAAAAAGGTAGTTATTAATGCTGGTATAGGTCGTTTTGTAAAAGAACCGCGCTATATCGATAATGTAGAAAATACCTTAAGCAAGATTTCTGGCCAAAAGCCGATGCGCACAAAATCCAAGAAATCAATTTCAAATTTTAAAATCCGCGAAGGTATGGAGATTGGTGTGGCGGTAACATTACGCGGCGTAAGAATGTATCAGTTCTTGGATAAGTTGGTGTCAATCACTTTGCCGCGCGTTAGAGATTTTAGAGGGCTATCCGAAAAAAGTTTTGACAGAAATGGAAATTATACTGTTGGATTTAAGGAAAATTTGGCTTTTCCGGAAATAAAAGCGGAAGAATTGGAAAAAATCCATGGTTTGCAAATTATTATCAATACTAACGCAAAAAATAAAGAAGAAGGAAAGGCTTTGTTAATTCATATGGGCTTTCCCTTTGTGAAATAGAGGATTACGCGGATTTACAGTGAGGATTACACAGATTACAATTAAATAGATTATATAATGTATGGCTACCCAATCACAAAAAGCAAAATCAAACAGAAAACCAAAGTTTACTACAAGAATAGTAAGACGTTGTTGGAAGTGCGGCCGTAACCGCAGTTATATGGGTGAGTTTGGGTTATGCCGTATTTGCTTCCGTGAACTGGCTAATCAGGGCAAGATTCCCGGAATACGCAAGTCAAGTTGGTAAGATAATAAAATCAAAAATTAAAAATCAAAATTTAAAGTTAAAAGTTATAAATTAACCTAATAAGTTAAGAAGATAATAAAATATGATGACGGATCCTATCGCTGACATGTTAACTCGCATACGCAATGCCTCCTTAATACATAAGAAAGAGGTGGCTCTTCCTTATTCCAAAATAAAGTTTGGTATTGCTAATATTTTGGTTAAGCATGGATATTTGGAAAAAGCAGAGGAAAAAAAGGATGTTCATCCTTACATTTTATTGACCCTGCAATTTAGAAATGGCACACCGGCGATAACCAACATCAAGCGCGTCAGTAAACCGGGCCACAGAAAATATGTAAAAAGCGAAGAAATTGATTCTGTTTTAAGCGGGTTTGGCGTGGCTATTTTATCAACCCCCAAAGGATTGCTTACTAATGATGAAGCCAGAAAGCAAAAATTAGGGGGAGAATTAATTTGTGAAGTATATTAAACCGGACGAACCGAATGATTTAGAAATTAAAAATTAGAAATTAAAAATTTTCAACAGTATATGTCTAGAATTGGAAAAAAAATTATTACCATCCCAGCCGGCGTAACAGCCGGAGTAGAGAATAACCATGTTTTTGTAAAGGGACCAAAGGGTGAATTAAGGTTGAAACTACATCCTAGAGTTACTGTTGCTTTTGATAAAAATGAAATTACTACTACCGTAGTCAACGAAACCAACAAACAAGATCGTTCTTTATGGGGAACTTTTTCCAGTTTGATGGCCAGTATGGTGAAAGGCGTAACCGAAGGTTTTAAAAAACAATTGGAAATAAACGGTGTTGGTTATAAGGCCGGCATGAAGGGCGCTGATCTGATGTTGGAAGTCGGTTTTTCACACCCGGTTATTGTAAAACCTGTGGTCGGAGTTAAATTTTCCGTAGAAAAAAATATTATTACAGTTGAGGGCGCTGACAAGCAGTTGGTTGGTGAAATGGCTGCTCAGATCCGCAAGGTAAAGAAACCGGAACCTTATAAAGGAAAAGGCATTAAATATACCGATGAAGTTGTCCGTCGCAAGGCCGGCAAGACAGCAGCGAAAGGCGCCACGGCTTAATTAAATGTCAATCTGTTTAAATCCCAATGTAAATCCGTGTAATCAATCCTATGAAAAGATTGTTTAATAAAACCAAAGGTGCATTACGTCAAGTTCGACACGTTCGTGTTCGAAAAGTTTTGATTGGCTCTGATGCCGAACCAAGATTGTCTGTTTTTCGCAGTCTAAAAGGTATGGTTGCCCAGCTTATTGATGATGGCGCCGGAAAAACTTTGTGTTATGTTGATGCAAAGGAAGTAAAACCTGCTAAAGCTAAAGCGGGCAAAGAAAAATCAGAAGATAAAACAGGTAAAGTGGCTGTAAGTTATTTAATGGGAAAGTTATTGGCCGAAAAAGCAAAAGCTAAAGGCGTTAGTCGCGTAAAATTTGACCGCGGAGGTTACAGATACCACGGTCGCGTAAAAGCTTTGGCTGACGGCGCGCGCGAAGGCGGATTAATATTTTAAATCATGGATTACGCAGATTTTTTAAAAGGATTACGCAGATTGATAAAATTGTATAATCCGTGTAATCTAATTTAATCCGTTAAATCAATGAAATATGAACAAACCAATGGGACGAAGAGGCGACAAACCACGAGAAAAGCCTGAATTTGATCAGTATGTTTTGGATTTGGCTCGTGTTACCAGAGTATGAGTTTTCGCGCTTGTATTATTTTGGGTGATCGTCATGGAAGAGTTGGTTTTGGACTTGCTAAAGGAAAAGACGTACAATTGGGTGTAGAGAAAGCTGTTCATCAGGCAAAGAAACATATGATTACTGTGCCGATTGTTAACGGCACTATTCCTCACGCTATTGTTTATAAATTTAAAGCGGCTACAGTATTTCTAAAACCCGCTCCACAAGGTTCCGGAATTATTGCCGGCGGCGCTGTGCGCGCCATGTTGGAGTTAGCCGGAGTGCCAAATGTGGTTTCTAAAATTTTGGGAAAAACAAAAAATAAAGTAACTATTGTTAAAGCCACTTTTAATGCCTTGCAGATGTTTAAGAAAGATACGCGAAAAACCGCGGAAGTAAAAATTTAATATGTCATTACACGTACATACAATTAAACCGGCCAGAGGGTCCAAGCACGTGCGCAAAGTTGTGGGCAGAGGAAATGCGTCCGGACATGGTACTTTTTCTACTCTTGGTGGAAAGGGTCAGACTGCCAGATCCGGCGGCGCTCACGGCACTGTTCGCCGCGGTTTTAAATTTCAATTGCAATCCACTCCAAAATTGCGCGGTTTTACAAGTTTAAATGATAAGCCAGCAGAGGTTTATTTGTCTGATCTGGAAAATTCATTCCAAGACGGTGAAACTGTAAATCTAGCATCCTTAAAAGAAAAGAAGCTGATTAGCGCAAGAGCAAAGACTGCAAAGATTTTGTCTACCGGCGAAATTACCAAAAAATTAGTTGTAGAAGGTGTTGCTAGCACTGCTGGCGCTGTCACCAAAATTAAAGCCGTAGGCGGAGAAGTAAAATAAACTCAGTTCTCAGTTCGTAGTTCGCAGTTCACAGACAGTGAACCGAAAATCGAGAACCGCGAACCGAGAACTGCGAACTGTGAACTATAAAAAATATGTGGAATAAACTACAGCAAGTTTGGAGAATCAAAGACATTAGAAATAAAATTCTTTACGTTGTTGGGGCGTTGGTCATATTTAGATTGGTGGCTCACATTCCTATTCCGGGAGTTAATTTAGAAAATTTACGCCAGTTCCTAGCGGGGAACCAGATTTTAGGTATGTTGGATGTTTTTTCCGGCGGTTCCATGATGAATTTTTCTATTGTTATGTTGGGGGTTGGTCCTTATATTACTTCTTCCATCATTTTTCAGTTGTTAGCCATGATTATTCCGAAATTAGAGGAGCTCTCCAAAGAAGGAGAATCCGGTCAGCAAAGAATAAATACTTATACCAGATTACTTACCGTTCCGCTGGCGTTTTTACAATCTTACGGCATGATTAAATTATTAAGCCGTTCTTCATTGCCGATTATCACCGATTTATCGGCTTTCAGAATGGTCACTATTATGATGACTATTACGGCCGGTACAATGTTTTTGATGTGGATAGGTGAACTTATTTCGGAAAAGAAAGTCGGCAACGGCATTTCTCTTTTGATATTTGCCGGTATTGCTTCCGGTTTGCCGGGCGGTTTGCGCACCCTCATGATAAATTACGATGCATCTCAATTTTTTACTTTTGTTTTATTTACCGGCGTAGCCATTTTGACTGTGGTTGGTGTGGTGTTTATAAATGAAGGTCAGAGAAATATTCCGGTTACTTACGCCAAACAGGTGCAAGGCAATCACATGCGGGGTGGCAGTAGTACTCATTTGCCGTTAAGAGTAAGTATGGCCGGAGTTATTCCGATTATCTTTGCTATTTCTTTAATTTTATTCCCGTCATTAATAGCGCAGTTTTTTGTTCAGGCAAAAACAGCCTGGATTGCCGGTATGGCGGCGGGTACTATTAGACTATTCCAAAATCAATTATTCTACGGAGTATTATACTTTTTGTTGGTATTTGGTTTTACCTATTTTTATACCGCTGTTATTTTCCACCCGCAAAAAATGGCCGAGAATTTGCAAAAACAGGGCGGTTTCATTCCCGGTATTCGTCCTGGATTAGAGACTGAAAAATATCTTGGTCAAACCATGAACAGAATCAATCTTACCGGAGCTTTATTTTTGGGCTCAATCGCTATTTTGCCGTTATTGGTTCAATATTTTATGGGCACTCAGAGTTTGGCGATTGGCGGCACCAGTTTGCTGATCGTGGTTTCGGTGGCAATTGAAACAGCCAAACAGATAGATGCGCAGATTACGATGCACGCTTACGATACAATTTAGCCGGGCTTGCCCGTCGAAGCTTTAGCGGAGTCGGGTTGAAAATAGTTTTAGTCAGTGGTAGTATAAAAGGGCTGAAAGGCCTTTTTTCGTTTGTAAATCAGCGTAATCCCTGCCCGCATGCAGGTTTGTTAATCTGCGTAATCTATGTTAAAAATAGTTATCATGATTGGCCCGCCCGGATCCGGCAAGGGAACTCAAGCCAAGAAAATTGCTGCTAAATACGGCTATAACCATCTTTCTACCGGTGATTTGTTGCGCGCTTTGGCCGGAAAGGCGCAGTTAGATGTCACCGAAAAGGAAGCGATGGAGCAAATGAAGTCCGGTAATTTAGTTTCAGATAAACTTATTTATAAATTAGTTTTTGATAAAATTGTCAGCGAGATTAACGCGGGCAGGGGCGTGGTGTTAGACGGCGCTATTCGCAATTTAGAACAGGCGCAAGGGTTCCAAAATTTTTTTAAAGAAAAAAATTTAACCGGGGAAGTCATGGCTTTAGAAATTGCTTTGAGCGACAAAGATTCTTTTGACAGACTTACCAAACGTCGTGTTTGTATTAAATGTGGCGAGATAATTCCTTGGCTACCTACTACCAAAAAATTAAAGGTTTGCCCAAAGTGCGGCGGTCAGTTACAAACCAGACAAGACGATGATCCAAAAATTATAGAAGAAAGAATTAAAAAACAGGGCAATAAAGCTACGGCTCCTATTATAAAATTTTATAAAAAATTGGGAGTGTTAAAAACTGTAGACGGCAACCAAACCATTGAAGCAGTCGAAGAAGACATCGTTAATGTCTTGTAAAAATTACAAAATTACAAAATTAAAAATTTCGCGCGTTATGTTAATCAAAACCCCGGAAGAGATTATAAAAATAAAAGAAGGCGGCCAAATCATTGGCCGTATTTTGGAGGATCTGGCCAATATGTGTAAACCGGGAGTTTCGACGTGGGAAATAGATATGGCCGCAGAAAAAATGATTATCGAGGCCGGAGGTAGACCGGCTTTCAAAGGGTATAAAAATAAGCCATCAGATCCGACTTTTCCCAGCACAATTTGCGCTTCCGTTAATGAAGAATTGGTGCATGGCATTGCCAAAAAAGAAGTTATTTTGAAAAATGGAGATATTTTTACCATTGATATTGGTATGGAGTGGCCATGTGAAAATCAAAAATCAAAAATCAAAAATCAAAATTTAACGAGCGGATATTATACGGACACCGCTATTACCGTGCCAATTGGCAAAATTGCGCCAAAAACAAGAGAGCTTTTGCGGGTTACTCAAGAATCATTGGAAGCGGCAATAAAGGTTATAAAGCCCGGAAATACCGTGGCTGATATTGGTAGAGCGATAGAAGACTTTGTTAAGTCGCAAGGGAGGTACGGAATAATCAGAGATTTGGTTGGTCATGGTGTTGGTCATGCTGTGCATGAGGAGCCTAGAATTCCAAATTTTTATGATAGATCATTGGATTTTTTTGTTCTTAAACCGGGTATGGTTATTGCCATTGAGCCGATGGTTGCTTTGGGATGTTGGAGAGTTACCACAGCTACCGATGGTTGGACAATTGTGATGGCCGACGGTTCTTTGTCAGCGCATTTTGAACATACTATTATTGTGACTAAAAGCGGAAATTTTGTAGCCACCAGAAGACCAAGCGAACTTTAGTATGCATTTACTTGCCATTGATTACGGAACAAAAAATATTGGATTGGCCTGGGTTGAAACTGGGTTGGGGGTAGTGTTGCCGTATGGTGTTATCAAAGATAAAAATTTGGCTGAGCTCGCCAAATTAATCAAGAAAGAAAATATTGATAAAGTAATTGTAGGATTGCCGTATGGTCTTGAGAAGAAAGAAAATGCCAATACAAAAAAAATAAAAAAGTTTGCGGAAGATTTAAAAAATATTATAAATATCCCAATTGAATTTGAGGATGAAAGATTTTCTTCGCAGGCAGCCGACAGAATGGGAGAGGGAGGGGCGAGCCGGGATGAAAAATCGGCCATGATAATTCTGCAAAGTTACCTTGAAAAAATAAACAACTAACAATTAACAAAAATATGTTATTTTTTAGCAATATTTTAGGAGCGGAGGTAAGAGATCAAGCTGATTGTGTGGTTGGTAAGGTTTTTGACGCGGTTATTCTGCATACCGAAAGCGATTGCCCGCCTGTTATTGGCGTTGTTGTAAGCGATAAGCGTAATTTAAGGCAATTCATTAATGCAGACAGTATTGAAAATTTTGGCAAAAATTATTTAACATTAAAAAATGGTTTTTTAGATTGCGCTGTCGATGTGCCGCAGGAAAAAGATTTTATTTTTTTACGCGATACTGTTTTAGACAGGCAGATTGTTGATTTGGCCGGTGTTAGAGTGGTACGAGTAAATGACTTGCAGTTTGGCATGATAAAAGGAGAGATGTGTTTGGTAACCTTGGATATTGGGAAATTAGGATTGTTGAGGCGTTTGGGGCTGGCGGGATTAAATTTATTTAATTTTTTACAGCCGGAATTATTGGAGTGGAAGAATGTTCGCCTACTGGGTGATAAATTACAATTGTCCATGGGTACCAAAGAAATGGTCAAGCTTCATCCTGCCGATATTGCGAATATTATTGAAAAGCTTAACCTTAATCAGGGTAGCGAGCTGTTGCAATCGTTGGATAAAAAAACAGCCGCCCGTGTTTTGGAAGAGCTTGAGCCCGAGATACAGAGAATTTTGGTGGAAAGTCTGGGGCCGGAAAGGGCAGCCGGTGTTATGCAGAAAATGTCCATTGATGAATTGGTGGATTTAATTCAGATGTTGCCGGATCGGAAGTCAAAAGAAATAATGGAGAATTTGCCTTCAGATAGTACGAGTAGTGTTAGAAAAATTTTGGAATTTGATGAAGATACGGCCGGTGGATTAATGACCACTGAATATGTTTCTGTTTTTCCTAGTACGACCGTTAAAGAAGTTGTAGAGCAGATAAGACAATCATATCAGATTCATCGGGGTATTTATATTGTTTATATTATAAATGAAAATGGAAATTTTAAAGGGGTGGTTTCGTTGCGAAAACTGATTATTTCTGAATATGATCAAACAATGGATGAGTTGATGGATAATGAAAAAAAACCAACTGCGACTTCAAGTCAAAATATATTGGAAGTAGCGTCATTAATGACTAAATACAACCTAACTTCCATCGCCGTGTTGGGCGCAGATAAGAAATTATTAGGCGTAATTACAGTTGATGATGTGATGCGGCATTTTGTGCCTCACGCCTAGTCATAGTCCAAGAAGATAATAATTTTATTGCGTCCAAATTCCCTTCGGTCACCCACGCGGGGGTGCGATGGACACAAAAAAATTATTATCTTCTTGGACAGTTCTGTTAAGTTTTTTATAATTATAGTGAAGTGAGAGAAAAAAGGCGCTTGCGAATTTTTCAGAGCGAACTGTAATTATATAGCATATATGTTCACAAAATCAAAGCACTTTTGGCCAAAGTTGATTTTCTTTTTTAGTGTCATTGGGCCGGGGATCATCGCGGCCAATGCGGATAATGATGCCGGCGGTATCAGCACTTACTCTATTGTCGGCGCGCAATTTGGCACTCAAATGTTATGGGTGTTATTTTTGATTACTTTTTCTTTGGCAGTTACTCAGGAAATGGGTGTGCGTATGGGTTTGGTTACCAGGCAGGGGTTGGGCGGGGTGATAAGAGAAAATTTTGGTTTGAGATGGACCGCGTTTGCCATGTTTACCATGTTGATTGCGAATTTGGGTACTATCACGGCGGAATTTGCCGGTATCGCATCTTCTTTTGAAATTTTTAACGTTAGTAAATATTTATCTGTGCCAATAGCCGCGCTCATTGTTTGGCTTATTTTATATAAGGGCTCTTTTAAAACCGCGCAAAAAGTATTTCTTATTTTTTCCGCTTTTTATCTTGTTTATATCGTAAATGGCTTTATTATTCATCCTGATTTTAATGCCGCTTTCAAAAGTTTGATTACTCCAACAATAGAATTTACCAGTCCATTTTTATTAGCCATGATTGCGTTGATTGGTACGACCATTACACCTTGGGGGCAGTTTTTTATTCAATCATTTGTTGTGGATAAGGGGTTGGATTTGAAGCATTATAAAATAGAAAAAGCCGAAGTTTTTGCCGGGGCGTTTATCACTAATATTGTCAGTTTTTTCATAATTATCAGCACGGCCGCCACGTTGTATAAATATGGTATAAAAGTTGAGAGCGCCAAAGATGTGGCTTTAAGCCTCGCGCCATTGGCAGGTCGCTTTGCTCAAGCCTTATTTGCCTTTGGCTTATTTAGCGCGTCCATGTTGGGCGCTTTTATTTTGCCTGTGGCCACCGCTTATGCCGTCTGTGAGGCTTTTGGCTGGGAATATGGATTTAACACTTCGTGGCAAACCGGAAAGATTTTTTATAGCATTATCCTGTTTTCCATTATTTTGCCGGCAGTATTGGTTTTGATTCCCGGCGTGTCTATGTTAAAAGTAATGATTTTGTCGCAGGATGTTAACGGTATTTTGTTGCCGTTTATTTTAATTTTTGTGATGAAAATTATTAACAACAAAAAGATTATGGGCGAGCATGTGAATAGTTTGGTAGGAAATATTATTTCTTGGCTCACAATTGGGGGGATTATTCTCGCCACTATTGTGCTGGTGGTTTCTTCTTTCGTATAATATCTAATAATTAATATCAAATATTAAAACTTTATTATTTATTGGATATTAGATATTAACATTATGCTGGCCATTGTCCTCTCGCGCAAAAATATAAAAGAATTTGATCAGATGATTTCTTTGTATACGCGCGAATTGGGAAAGGTGGATGTTTTGGCCAAAGGTATAAAAAAAATTACCAGCAAAAATTCTGCCAATTTGGAAATTTTGTCTTTGGTGGAAATAGAGATTGCCAGTGGTAAAGAAGTAGATCATCTGACAAAAGTTCAGCCAATTAAAATTTTCAAAGAGATTTATTCTGATTTTGATAAAATTTTTATTGCCAATTATGCGGTTAAACTCGCCGATACAAACCTTTTGACACATCAGCCGGATGAAAAGATTTTTAATTTACTCTTAAGTTTTTTGGAATTTTTAAACTCGGCGTTAAAAATTAATTCTTCAAATTTGGCCACCGGTTTTATTTTCAAACTCTGGCATTGTTTGGGTTTTGGTTTGCAGGAAGAAAAGTATCAAATTTGGCCGATGAGCAGTTGGCAGGAAATTAATGAGTTAAATTTAACGGAAGAAAACAAAAAAAGAGCCGCTGAATTTGCTTGTGAATATGCGCAAGCGCATTCGGGGCAGAAGCTTGCTAAATTTGTTATGCCGTGTTAATGTTTGTTGATGGAAACTTTTCCCAAGGAGGACGTCAATGGACACCAAAGACTTCAAGGAGGCGGTGGCAAAATATATTGATTATGATCATTTTCTCGGTACATACAAGTTTGATTTGGTGCGGAAAATGGCCAGCGCTTTGGGGCTGATGCCAAGCACGATTGTGCATTGGGCCGCTGGGTCGAATAATCAGCATGACGGCGTAAAGCAGGCCGTTCTCATCTATATCCGCAAACAGACGACTGGGTCTTAGCACATTGCACATTAAGTTCCCAAAAACACAGTTGTTGGGCCTTTTGCATATTTATGTGAAAGGCTTTTTTTATTTACAACCACCAAAGTTCCCTCCCCTTTTAGGGGAGGGGCAGGGGGTGGGGTATTGGTCGTCGCGTCAGTTAAAATACCCCCTCTTCCGTTCTCCCCCTAAAAGTGGGAGAAAGCGAAACGACAGCGCTACTCTTGCCAAATCTATGGGAAATGATAATATGCAATAGCCGTAAAAATCTTTAAGTTATGCAAACATTTATCAAAAATATAGCCGATTTGGTCGGGCAGGAAGTAGAGATAAAAGGCTGGCTATACAACAAACGTTCCTCCGGGCCGATTGCTTTTTTGGAGTTGCGCGATGGCTCGGGCTGGATCCAGGCTGTGGCTGTGAAGTCTGAACTTAGCGCCGAGGTTTGGGATTTGGTAGAAAAGGCTTCCCAAGAATCTTCGGTTGTTGTGCGTGGTAAAGTAACAAAACATCCAAAACGTGAAAATGTTTTTGAGTTACAGGTTGCGGGTTTTGTAATATTGCAGTTGGCGGAAAATTATCCGATTGCTCACAAAGAACACGGCCCGGATTTTTTGATGGAAAATCGACATCTGTGGTTGCGCAGTAAAAAGCAGTGGGCAATACTTCGCGTGCGCGACGCCATCATTACTTCCATCAACGAATATCTGCATCAGGAAAATTTTATCAGAACAGATTCTCCGGTATTTACTCCCAATGCTTGTGAAGGCACCACTACACTTTTTCCGGTTCCTTATTTTGATTTGGGTACAGCTTATCTTTCTCAATCCGGCCAATTGTATATAGAAGCGGCCATTGCTTCCGTGGGTCGTTGTTATGATTTTGGTCCCGTGTTTCGCGCGGAAAAAAGTAAAACAAAACGCCACCTCACCGAATTTTGGATGATGGATGCGGAAGCGGCTTTTGTGGAGCATGAAGAAAATTTGAAAATTCAAGAAGGTTTGGTGCGATATATAATTCGTTACTGTTTAAAAAACTGCAAAGAAGAATTGGTAATTTTGGAACGCAATACCGCGCCGCTCGAAAAAGCCGACCAACCGTTTACCCATTATACTTATAATCAGGCGATTGTTAAATTACACGAACTTGGTTCGGATATTAAACATGGCGAAGATTTGGGTAATGACGACGAAGGATTGCTTACCAAAGATTCGGATGTGCCGGTATTTATTGCCAAATGGCCAAAGAGCATCAAACCGTTTTATATGAAACGCGATCCGGAAAATCCCGAATTGGTTTTGAATGATGATTTGATTGCCACCGAAGGCGCCGGCGAACTTATTGGCGGCAGTCAGCGTGAAGATGATTATAATTTGCTATTAGAAAGAATTAAAGCCGAAGGCTTGAATGTAGAAGATTACCAATGGTATTTGGATTTGCGTCAATTTGGCAGTGTGCCACACTCCGGATTTGGTATTGGGTTAGAGCGAGCGGTACGTTGGATTACAGGTGTAGAACACATTCGCGAATGTATCCCTTTTCCACGGACAATTGGCCGGTTGAGGCCGTAGAATTGACAAATCGGCCGTTTTGAATTATAATTTTTTACACAAGCCGAAGTGGCGGAATTGGTAGACGCGCACGACTCAAAATCGTGCGGAGCAATCCATGAGAGTTCGATTCTCTCCTTCGGCACAACTATATCATCTTTATTATTCACTCTTTCACCCCAAATCGTGTTGGGTTTATTTTGAGTTTATGATATAATATTAATAACAAATTCGAAATCCGAAGCACGAAATCCGAAACAAATCACAAATTCCAAATTCGAATTTTCCAAACGTTTTGAATATTAGAATTTGTTTCGAATTTCGGATTTAGTATTTCGAATTTAAATGTGTTATGGCCCAAATAATTTCCGTAGTAAATCAAAAAGGCGGGGTGGGAAAGACTACCACCGCTGTGAATCTGGCCGCAGCTTTGGCTGATACAGGCAAATTTGTGTTGCTGGTAGATTTGGATCCGCAGGGTAATGCCACCTCCGGATTGGGAATAAAATATCAAGAATTAGAACAAGGTCTTTATCACAGTTTATCCGGCCAAGCGCGTTTACACGATGTGGTGCACAACACCGGCCACGCCGGATTACGCGTGGCTCCGGCCACCCCAGACTTGGCCGGCGCCAATGTAGAGTTGGTAAATGTAGAGGGGCGCGAAACAAAATTGGCTGAAATTCTTTCCGAAGTGGCTCACGCGTATGATTATATTATTATAGACTGTCCACCATCACTCGGGATTTTAACTTTAAACGGACTCATTGCCGCGGATTATATTTTAATTCCCGTGCAAGCCGAATATTACGCCTTGGAAGGATTGGGGCAACTGCTTAAAACAATAGAACTGGTAAAATCAAATCTAAAACCGGAATTAAAAGTTTTGGGCGCGGTTCTCACTATGTATGATTCCCGTAACAGTTTATCCGAAGAAGTAATGAACGAACTATACAAATTTTTTCCGGATAATATTTTTCGTTCGGTGATTCCGCGCACTGTGCGCTTGGCTGAAGCGCCAAGTTTCGGTCAAAGTATTTTTCATTATGATCCAAGCGGAAAAGGATCAAAAGCGTATGAAAGGCTGGGCCGGGAAGTACTTGAGCGATTTGAAACTGGAAATTAGAAATTAAGAAATTTAAAAATTGATTAAAAATTTATTTTAAATAGTATGGCTCTAGGCAGAGGATTAAACGCTTTAATTTCCAGCAGTTCAAAACAACAAAAAAATGAGCCGTCCGGCGATCAGGCCGGACAAGACAGAGTCTGGTATATTCCGGTTAGTTCCATTGCTCCAAATACGCATCAGCCGCGTAAAAATTTTAGTACTCCGGAATTAGAAGATTTGGCAGCGTCAATAAAAGAACACGGTATTTTGCAGCCGCTACTAGTTATGGAGCGTATCGACGGCGGTTATGAGTTGGTAGCCGGTGAAAGACGCTGGCGAGCCGCGCAAATGGCCGGTTTGGCTACCGTGCCGGCATTAATTAAAAAATTTGCCGATCAACAGAAATTAGAAGTTGCTTTGATTGAAAATATTCAAAGAGAAAATTTAAATCCGTTGGAAGAAGCTTTTGCTTACCAAAGATTAATGGAAGAATTTAGTTTAACCCAACAAGATGTAGCCGAGAAAGTTGGTAAAAGCCGTCCGGCAGTAGCCAATACCGTTCGTCTTTTAAGTTTGCCGGAAGAAGTTAAAACCGCTTTGGTTGATAAGAGAATTAACATGGGTCAAGCCCGCGCCCTGTTGAGCCTTGAAGATTCGTCCAAACAATTGGACATGCTTTCATCCATGCTGGGTCAGCGCATCACTGTTCGAGAATTAGAGCGCGCGGTAGGTAAGCAAAATCCAAACAAAAGCCATCGCGATCCAAATTTAAATTATCTGGAAGATCAATTACGTACCGCTCTGGGTACAAAAGTAACCCTGACAAAAAAAGGAGAGCGGGGTACGATAGTGATTGATTATTATTCTCAGGAAGAACTTACAAATATTATAAAAAAAATTACCAGATAAAATCTGGTAATTTTTTTCTGTCATTCCCGCCCAAGAGCGGGAATCCAGGCAATTCGACTAGATACTGGATTCCCATTGTTATGGGAATGACAACCTACTTTTTTGGTAAAATACTTTTCAGCCAGCTACTTTTTTCATTTTTTAACCTTTCCTTGATATGAGATTTGGCCAGATGAGTTTTTACATGTTTTATCCAATCAGGACTGGGGCCCTTGCGGTTTTTATCGGTAAAAATTTCCACCACATCTCCGCTTTTTAGCGGCGTATCCAAGCTGACCAACTGGTCGTTTATTTTAGCCCCATTGCACTGATTACCAATGTCTGTGTGAATGCTGTAAGCAAAATCAATTGGTGTTGCATCTTCCGGCAGGTCAATCACGTCTCCTTGCGGAGTAAATACAAAAATACGATTTTTAAAGAAATCAATTTTAAGTTCATTTAAATCTGATAGTTTTTCCAGAACATTTTTTTGAATATCGGCCAGCTGTTTGGCCCAGAAAATATCTTTGGCCGGCAGGCGCGAACCGCGTTCGTCGTAGTGCCAATGAGCGGCAATACCATATTCGGCTTCGTTATGCATGGTTTTGTCACGTATCTGAAATTCAACAATTTGTCCGTCTATGCAAAAAACAGTGGTATGCAAAGATTTATAGCCGTTTGGTTTTGGCTGAGAAATATAATCCTTGATACCGCCTTTTAACGGGTGCCATAATTTATGGATTATGCCCAGAGTTGCATAGCAGTCGGCCAGGTCTTCCACAATAATTCGGATGGCTACGACATCATGAATTTTGTCGGCATTGTCCCATCCGCCTTTGCGGAGGATTTTTTGGTACAAACTATACAGAGCTTTTTCCCGACCATGAACATTAATAACCTTTATTCCGGAATTTTTTAATTCGTTTTTGACAACTTCCATTACGTTTTGCAAATAGGTTTCGCGTTGAGAGACTAATGTTTCCCGCAGGGCCTTTGTTTTTTCGTATTCTTTCGGATAAATATATGGAAATGAAAGATCTTCTAAAAGACTTTTGAATTCGCCAATACCAAGCCGGTTGGCGATAGGCGCATAAATCTCCAAACTTTCCAAAGCAATACGGTAACGTTTTTTTGGGGGTAGGGCATCTATGGTGGATAGGTTGTGGACGCGGTCGGCGAATTTAATAATCATCACGCGGATATCTTCGGCCATGGCCACAAACATTTTGCGCAAGTTTTCTATGTAGCGTTCTACGCCGCGATATTTTAGT
>Ga0209211_10004904_pt1 | contig 20395 bp, 25 predicted proteins | sample RifGroA2_FD_183992 | JGI IMG/M metagenome (GOLD analysis project Ga0209211, IMG submission 183992) | Groundwater microbial communities from Rifle, Colorado, USA - Groundwater A2 (SPAdes) (version 2) | ecosystem: Environmental > Aquatic > Deep subsurface > Groundwater | place: Rifle, Colorado...
CAATATTGGCATGGCTCCATAATCTTGCCTTAGAAAAAACGTGTAAATAAGCGCACCTTATTTTTTTATTTTTACTTTTTCTTCTCTTTTCTCTTCATTCCTATTGTCGTCACCGCAAACAAGAAGGTGCGTTCTTGACGGATATTCTTTAAGCCTGCTTCTTCAAACAAGCGGATCATTTCTTTTCGGCTGTTGATGTACACGCATCCTGGCTCAACCTTTACAAAAAGATGGTGCAACAGCGATGAGAAGAAGTTGATATCAGCAATCATCACCTTTCCGCCGGGCTTGCAGACTCTTACCATTTCTGACAATGCTTGATGCTGATTAGGATAATGGTGAAAGGCTTCGGTGCTCACCACATAATCAAACGTGTTGTCTTTGAGTTTCAGATGATGCACATCCATTTGAAAGAATTTCGCAGAAGGAACCTTGTGTTTTGCAAGAGCAAGCATGTTTTCTGCGATATCAACTCCAAAAAGCTGGAGTCGCGGCTTGGTTTTGGCAAGCTCATACAATAACTCGCCGGTTCCGCAGCTGAGATCAAGGAACTTCGCTTTTTGTTTTGCTTCCACATTTTTGTCCACTTCAACAAAAACCTTGCGGTGAAACTTCTTCATCCACCACTGAAATAAGGAGAAGTCATAATGAGGAGCCCACCTATTGAAAGTCTCAAGGTTTTTCTTGACGATCTTATCCGTTGGATTTTGAGCAGGCATACCTTCCCACAAAAATAAAGGACTATTAAAAGATAGTGGAAAATGGTATACTTCTCGAAAGGCTTAAATACTCTTCACTGCTCACGGGTTTCATGGAAAAATCCCTTGATGCGATCCTGTTGCAAGCAGTACAGTATGTTAAAGGACTTACACCTAGAGAGCACCACCAGCTGTACAAGCTCTTTCGTTTGGCAAATGAGATTCCTCGCATCGCAAAAAATTATTTTAGCAACCCCGTAAACCATGCGGATATTAATGCTCGGCTGGATCGTTTGTTGGCAAAAACAACAGACACGGATGAACGTGCTAGTCTCGCAGGTGGCAACATGTATGCTTCCATTAGTTATTATCTTCATAAAGGGGATGTTCATCGTTTTGCATCTGCAATTAGAAGTCTAGAACAAGATGAATCGAGTCCCTACCGTGTTTTGGCAAAAGGATTAACATTGCTTGGAACTTCACTGCTCGAAATGTGTGTAGATCATCAGCAACTTTTAACTCCTGATCAACTTGATTATGTGCTCTTTCAACGATTTGCTCCTGCTTCATTAGCATCAAGCGCCGAGTATCGGGAAAAACCGGTGTTGGTTGTTGTTACCCCTCTTCCCTTAGACCGATATCGTGCTGCGTTTTTTTTCAGCAGTGCTTCTCTGGATGAGCAAGATGCACGTAAACGTCTTCAAGTAAATTTTCTGATGAAGTGCGGCTATTTTACAGGATCGCGGGATCGCGTAGCAAGAAAAATACTCGGCAGTACACAAGAACAAAGTATCCGAGAATATGGAATTGTAGAAGTAATGACACACCAGTTTGAAGGTTATCTCTTCTTGCGCTGGACGATTGAACAAGCTGGAAGACTTGCTGAACAATACAAAATTCCTGCCCCTATCGGATTTAAAACAGTCAGCTTGCCGGGAGTTGAAGCAGGAATATTGAACTAATCCATTCTCGAGGAAAACCTTTTATATCCCTTTTATTGCCAGAGAAACATGACCGAAAACTTTCAACAAGGCAGGCTGGTGGAAAAGATCCAGGCAGCAAAAGACGTTGTTATTCTCAGAGTCAGCCTTCCAAACATACAGCAGAAAAAATATACGGCAGGTCAATTCTTCATGCTTGCACTGCCGGATATGCACAACAAAAGCGGTTTTCTCGTTAAGAAAGCGTATTCAGTCGCTACGTGCTGTGCGAAACACTATGAGGATTACATTGAGTTCTGTATCCGCTATTACGAGAATGGCGAACTTTCGCCAAAACTTGCACGTTTAAAGGTTGGCGACACGATTCTGCTTGATGGACCGTATGGGAAGTTTACGATTGATCCCCTAACAAAGCAGAATCTTGTTCTTCTTGCTGGCGGAACCGGTGTTGCGCCGATGATGGGTTTTATTCGGCAGATCCTGAACGAACAAATGAAGAACCCGATTCTGTTATTGTATAACACAAAAACAAGCAAGGATCTCTTGTATAAAACCGAATTAGAAGAGATTAGCAATGATGTTTCAAATATTAATGTTGTTTTTTCTTTGACTCAAGATGGAAAAGAGAGCGGGAAGGGGAGTGCAGAAAAAGGAAGAATCACTCTTGCCATGATCAAAAAATACTGCAAAGACAAAGATCTCAACAACAAGGAATTCTTTATCTGCGGACCGGTTGAGATGATTCGAGAACTCAAACAAGCCCTGCTTGACGCAGGTGTCGAGAAGAGTTTGATTAAGATTGATGTGTGGTAAGTAAACTTCTTATAGTCAATGACATAAATACTTATCCAAATAAGTCATTGGCTTATTAGTAAATGACAACAGTTTATATAAACTATTTTGTCATTTACTATAGTTTAAAATTTGAGTTTGGAAAGTAAAAAAAATAGCAGGATTATAGCAAGGAATAACGGCCAGTTTAATGCAAAAAATTTCTTTACATTCTGAGTAGTAATCATATTAATCTCCCTCGTTTATGTGATAAATTAGCCAGATAATAATACTAATGACCATAGTAATAAAGATTGACTCGAATATAAATATATCAGTGATTTTTGTTCCTGTCGATTGCAAGTTATAATAGAACCCAACCATCAAGCCAACAACGGTTACAAAAGCAATATTACGGTTCAACCGGAAAAAACAACTCTGTCGACGACAAAAAAAGAGCATTATACAACACGCATTTTCCTCTTAATCCTGAGACTATTTCCCACGACACTCACACTTGAAAATGCCATAGCTCCTGCTGCAATGATCGGATTCAACAAACCAAATGCAGCCAACGGGAGTGCAGCAACATTATAGAAGAAGGCCCAAAAGAGATTTTGTTTGATCGTCTTAAATGTAAGACGTGCAAGCTGAAGTGATTCAACCACTTTCATGGGAGATCCTTTCACCAGCACAATATTTCCTGCCTCAATCGCAATATCAGTTCCTGTGCCCATGGCAATCCCTAAGTCTGCCTGCACCAGTGCAGGCGCATCATTAATGCCGTCCCCCACAAATGCAACTTTCAAACCCTGATCCTGCAATCCTTTGACTTTTTCAGCCTTATCTTGGGGAAGCACTTGCGCAAAAATGGTAGTAATGCCTAATTGAGATCCGATAGCAACTGCAGTTTTCTGGTTGTCTCCTGTAATCATGGCAGTTTGAATGCCTTGTTCATGCAATTGCCTCACTGCATCGCGTGCATCGTCTTTGGCAATATCTGCAATGGCAATGAGTCCAAGAAGATATTTATTGCGGGTAACGCCGACAACAGTCTTTGCCTGCCCTTCAAGCTGGTCCCACGCTGTTCTTGCTTTTGCATCAAGGTTTATTCCTGTTTCTTTCATCAATAACGAATTTCCAATAATAATAAGGTTGCGCTGGAGGTTTGCTTTGACACCCTTTCCTTCGATATTCTTGAATGCTTCAACTTCCTTGATGGCGAGTTTTCGCTCTTTTGCTGCATTGACAACCGCACGTGCGAGCGGATGCTCAGACGAGTTTTCAACACTTCCTGCAAGCTTCAGGATATCTTCCGTTGTCGTGCCTTGTCGTAACGAAAGAACATCTGTAACTCTCGGTTTTCCCTGCGTCAAGGTTCCTGTTTTATCAAACATGACCACGTCAATTTTCTTGCATTTTTCTAAGGACTCGCCATTTTTGATAAGAATACCGCGTTGTGCTCCTAATCCGGTTCCGACCATAATTGCTGTCGGTGTAGCGAGACCTAAGGCGCAAGGACAAGCGATAACGACGACAGCAACCGCAGGAATAATGCTCTGGCTGATATCGCCCGTTACTAAATACCAAATAACCGTCGTGAGGACTGCAATACCTAAAACGATAGGAACAAAGATTCCCGAGACGGTGTCAGCAAGCTTCTGTATCGGTGCTTTTTTCGTTTGAGCATCACTCACCATCTTGACAATTTGAGCAAGCACGGTATCTTTACCGACTTTGGTTGCTTTCATAACTAATGATCCGGAAATATTGATGGTTGCACCAAAGATATCATCATTCGGGTGCTTCGTAACAGGCATACTTTCTCCGGTGAGCATGGATTCATCAACACTGCTTGATCCTTTCGCCACTTTTCCATCGACTGGCATTTTTTCTCCGGGTCTCACAACAAGCAGATCTCCGACCTGGACCTGTTCGATAGGAATTTCAATTTCTTGATTTTTTCGCAATACACGCGCGGTTTTTGCACCTAATTGCATGAGTTTTTCGATTGCTTCGCTTGCCTGCCCTCTACTTTTTGCTTCGAAATACCGCCCGAGAAGGATGAGGGCGGTAATCACTGCTCCTGTTTCAAAATAAAAGTCGCCGTTGCCGTCGAGAACCATTAAAACGACACTATAGATCAATGCCGCAAGCGTACCGATCGAGATCAGCGTGTCCATATTTGCCGATAGGAAACGCAACTGCCGGACCATTCCGCTGTGGAACTCCCAGCCAAATCCAATGATCACTACCATGCTTAAAACAACTTGGATCCACAATGTGAGATCCCGCCCGAGAAAAAAGAAAGGTGAAGAGAGTGAAAGCATAGCAATCAAAAGCACGGGAACCGTGCACGCAATTGCCCAGATTGTTTTTTTCTTTGCTGCTGCTACTTCCTGTGCAGCTGCCAGGCTTGCTAATGATGCCCCTGTAGCGTCAGCTGGCATTCCCATTTCATGGTGGCCGGGTGAATCTGCTTCTGGTGAATGTCCGGGTGTTGAAACAACAGGTGAAGAAGCTTGTTCAGGGATTACTTGATATCCATTTTTCTCAATAACCCCATAAATCTGGTTTTCAGCAACAATCGATTCGTCATAATCAACAGAGGCTTTTCGTAATGCAAAATTTACTGAAGCAGATTTTACTCCCGGAAGCTTGAGAAGGGAACGCTCATTCTTAATAGAACAGCTTGCACAGTGCATGCCAGAAATGTTGAAGTTGACGGTTTTGACCATGATACCACCCATAAAGGTTTACGCCCAAGTTATCTCAGTCCATGTTGCGGCATGGTCAACACTTTTATAAAGCTTATTGCTTCTGGAAAGAGCATATAAAGTGTTTGTTTGTTGAGGATCAAAGACAAGATAAAGAGGAATATCTTCATACTTCTCAAAGTCAGGTTGATTTTCCCAAGTCTTTCCCCCATCAGTGCTGATTGCAAGACCCAAGTTTCTTGAGAAAGAAACCATCTTTTGAGGATCTTGAGGATTCACTGCCAGGGCAATGACAGCATTATTGCTCATTTGTTCTCCCACGTCAGTCCAATGTGCTCCTTGATCAGTGCTCATCATAAGTCCACCGATAACAACAGCGTAAACCGTGTTCTCATCGTTAGGATCAGGATGCAACGATATAATCTCGGTGGGAACATCAGTTTCAACAACGCCCCATGATAGCCCGCCATCAAGCGTCTTTTGCAGTTCTCCATCATACCAGCCATATAAGAGGCTGGGATTTGCTGAGCTGATCGCCATCGTGTGAAAATCAACCGGTCCGTTGACGCCGTTGGCTATTTTTTTCCAAGTATAACCGCCGTCAGTTGATTGTACTATTCCTAAATTTCCTCCTTTTGCAGGATGACCGCTTGCGAAAAAGGTTCTGGGTTGCGTCGGGTGTGCTGAAAAGCCCATCAAATCATCTTCCATGTCTCCGATACGATAGAGTTTCTGTTGGCTTTTTTTATTTTGATCTTGTTCATTCGCTAATAAGAATAATCCATCATGGGTTGCAATGAGGAGTTTGTTGGAATCAGCAATATCAACAGCAAGACCGTGTGCATGTTCAAAAGAATCAACAGGAGTTAATGCTGTGTTTGATGTACTGGTTTTGGTGCATGCAGTTGCCCCTAATAACAAGGAGAATAATGCTAATAAAAAAATACGTTTCATCACCTTATTCATTGCTTCTTAACCTCATATTGCCCCAGGCTTTCAATTTCTTTTTTGAGCTGGTCAAACGTTACGTTGTTGTCGTGTTCAACAACCGTTTTCCCAGACTTAAAATCAACCATACATGCTTTGACTCCAGCAATATCTTTACATGCGTCTTCAATGACTGATTTACAGGATATACAATGCATTCCTTTTATAGTTAGTGTTGTTTTTATCGCTATTGTTTTTGTTGTTTTCATCCTTTTACACCTTCTAAGCTTTTACAACTTCAAATCCTGCGCCAGGCGTTGTCATACCCATGGAACAGTGGAACGGAATAAATCCAGGCTGGTTCGCAGTAAAACGAATGGTTTTTGTTCCCTTTGCAAGATACTCCTGAATTTTAAGTTTAGGAGCGAGAAGAGCCTGTGCACAGCCCTGTGCTCGAGTTCCGTCAACGACCCATTCAACCGGAACACCTTGAAGAATTTTAAAACGATACGGTTCATATTCATAACCCACAACAGCCATGTTTACGATTTGTTTTCCGTCAATCATTTGGACGTTCGGATCAATAAACTGCGTTGCAAACTGGCCGCTATGTTTTGCGTCGGCACCAAAGCTTCCTGCAACTCCGCCAACTTGTGCATCTACTTGAGGAATGAGGGGGGTACCTGTTACCACGCCCGTCAATGCGAGTCCGCTGCTGATATTGAGAATACCAATAAGAACAATCAGCACTGCTGCAGTTTTAGAAATGTAATGCTGAACTTTTCCTTTGCTGAAGCTGGTTACTGCGCCTAACGATAAAAGACCGGGCATAGTCCCTAATGCAAACACGAACATTGTGAGAGCACCGGTGACAAAGCTTCCTGAACTGAGCACATAGAGTTGGAGTGCTTGGGTAAATCCACAAGGAAGGAAAAAGGTTGCAGCGCCAAATAAAAAAGGTGCGGTGGGATGTTCGTAATGCGCATTTTCATAGAGTTTATGTGCAATAAATTTCGGCATCTTGAGGTGGAATCGGGAAAGGTGGGGAAAGAGCATCTGAGCACCAAGGATAATCATCAGAATGCTGATAATAACGAGAAGTATTCCACTGAGCTGAGATGAAAGGGTAAAAAATGAACCCAAAGCTCCCACAAGTCCGCCGAGGATTGCATAGGAAGTAAGTCTTCCCAGGTTAAAGAAAATATGAGGTTTAAACTTTTGTTTGCCTGAAAGTTCAGGATGGAGTTGGTTGTATTTTGTTGCGACCGTGAGCAGAAGTCCTCCGGTCACTGCCATACAGGTTGTGGTTGCTGCAACAAGGCCGAGAAGGAAGATGAGACCATAGCCCATGCCTTCAGAGATCCCTAAATCAGGAAAGAGGTTAAACTGTTTGAGAACAACATACAGACCCACAAGAACCAGGACAATAGCCCCCAGTTCAAGGTATTCTTTTTTCTTGGATAAGTGGTGTTGTTGCGTTTCTTCAGCCCGTAAAATTTGATATCCTTGAGCCTTTACTGCATCATGGAGCGCTTCTAAAGAAGGTGCTTCAGAAGCATCAGAACAATGGATCGTTGCTTCTCCTTTCGCATAGTTCACTTTCACATCATGGACGCCTTCAAGCTTCTTCCAGCGCTGTTCAATGAGCACTTCACAGCTTCCGCAGTGCATGCCCTTGATTTTGACCTTAAGTTCTTGCATAGGAGCATTTCTGAATGAAACCCTTTATATAGTTTATTGAAACTAGTTTCAAGAAGGATACCATCCAACCTTACCCCGCTGGATTGGGTCTATTTCACAAGAAGGATATTCGTCATGCCTCTTCGCTTGCGCTCAATAAGGCCATGCTGTTCAAGCTTATCAAGAAGCCGGGTAACTTGAACTTTAGAAAGGTTGAGCTTTTGGATGAGGTCGCTCTGATAGACGCCTTCTTTTTCTTCTTTGATCAACAAAAAGGCGTGTTTCTCTTCATGGTTCAATTTGCTGAGATCATATTCCTTTTCTTCAATAACCTTCTCAGTCTTTGCAAAGGCGAGGTAAACGCCGATACCGGCAACCGCAGCAACAAAGAGGCTTGCAATGATGGGGATCCAGACCATGCCTGATGATTGATGATAGGGACAAGCTTCCATAGTGCATGCAGCACTTCCTTCTTGGCCTTGGGTCCCGCAGGCTTCGGTGCAGGCATTGAGAAGCTGGCCGTCCATCTGAATTTTTAAGCTCAGAAGAAGGCCTAAGACAACGATGCTTGCTATAACAATCATGATTCCAAGGCGTTTGGGGTTAAGCATAAAAGAGCCAATGAGGGGGGGAAATATAAAAAACCTCCGGTTGTATGCAGTTCCCCATATCTCCCTATAGAGTTATCAGAATTGCCAGTTAATTTTATATATACCTTCCACTCCATACAGGTATGGCAAAACCAATCAGAGCAACTCCTACATTAAGAGGAGAAGATGCACGAAAATTTATGCAAGAAGTACTGAAGGAGCAACAAACTCCTTCCAAAGCACGAATGAAGCTATTGCACGATGCTGCAAACGTTAAATTTAACTTTCCCCACTAAAGTTTAAATCAATGTACATAGGTGTTGTTCCTTTTATTCTTTCCTTCAACATTTTGAATCCCATATTTTTGTAGAAGTGTATGGAGTCTCTTTTTGGATGGGTATTTCTTTTTGCATCAAGCGTAATAAACCTACAACCTGCTTTATTTCGGTTGATTTCATTGGCAATCTGAATCGCTGATAAAATCATTAATCTACCCAAACCTCTCCTTAGGAAACGATCATCAACACAAAGTCTACCTATTTTCAAAGCAGGAAGCGATTTGTAGTGGATCCCTTTCTCCTTGAAGAATTCTTTCAAATCACTCTCTAAATTTATTTTATCATTCAAAAGAGTAATATAGGATACCAACTATAGGATACCAACTGATTTTCATAAAACCATAAAAAGGTGATTGAGAGCCTCTGTTTTTGATTTTCAAGTGCATCTTCTCTTAAAAAATCAATAAGCTCTTTCTCGTAAGACTGAAATATGTCTACCTCATGGTGCTGAGCAATGATCTCTATCTTAATTTCTTCTGGATTTATTTTTTGGAGTTGTTCCATACATCATCTTTCTTGTACAAAAAAACAGATCCACTTAAAAATATTCCCTCTTTATACACCTTCTCATTCCTCCCCCCATAGCCGGAAGAGTTTAACAGCAACATTACGACATTCTATGACTAATTTTATAAACGTGCCCTCTCCTTAACGAGATATGGCAAAAAAACGCTTGACTCCCAAGGAAAAACAGCATCTCCGCAAGCTTGCAGAAGAGCATCTTTGCACTGAAGAAAGCGCTGAATTTGGCGGAAAATTACGGCAGGCTGTTTTTGGCTTTAATGACGGCCTCGTTTCTACCTTTGCGGTTGTCGCGGGTGTCGCAGGAGCAATGCTGGGAAGCCGTGTTATTATTCTTACGGGTTTAGCAAATCTCGTTGCAGGAGCATTCTCCATGGGTCTTGGTTCCTATCTCTCGCTCAAGTCTGAAAATGAATATTATGACAAACAATTAGTTGACGAACAGAAAGAAATTGAAACCAAACCAGATATTGAACGCGAGGAAGTGCGCATCATCTACATGAAAAAAGGTTTTTCAGGCAAACTGCTTGACAAAATGGTTGACAAGATCACCAGCAATAAACAGCTCTGGCTTGATGTCATGATGAAAGAAGAATTTGGACTTTCACGAAACGCCTGTGCAGAACCCCGGCTTTTGGGTTTGATTATGTCCGGAGCTTTTGTGATTGGATCCATCATTCCCATACTTCCCTATCTTTTCTTCCCCCTTAACGGAGAAGCTTTGAAGATTACGATTGCTTTTAGTTTAATTGGCTTATTCTTGGCTGGAGTGATTAAATCCTTTTTTACAAAAGAACACTGGCTGAAAGTTGGCTTAGAAATGGTAGCGATTGGAGCAATTTCAGCAGGAGCAACCTACTTTATTGGCCAGTGGTTTGCGGGGCTGGTGTAGGTGAAGTTGCAGACGGAGTATACTGAACTTCTAAGGTCCATTGATATGATGGAAGCATGTTTAAAGGACGTTCTTTAAGTATTCGATGAGTTGTTGGATCATTTTGCATATCGATAACAACCCCTTCAGAAGTTGCATAAATAACAGGATTTTTTTCATCAGGACTCACGCCACTGAGTGTGCCTGTTCTTGCTGTTACTATAAGATATGGCCATTCTCTAAGTTGTCTTGGAATATCAGCATATCTTTCGCTTGAATCTGCAAGCCTTCCTTCAAGCTGAAGATCATCTGATCCATGAAGCATCAATGTCCAAGAAGTTGTTATTCCGTGTGGAAACTTATAGTGAGGAGAAAGTGCATTGACAACTAACTGCAATGCTTCTTGTGATCCAGGAATGTCGCTGAAGGAACGTTTGGTGGTCATGGTAAAGTAAACAACAAAAAGAGGGGATATATAAACATTGAGATGTCACAATCGCAACATTTATATACTTGATATAGCTTTCATATATATGTGATATCTATGGTCCAAGCCATGATCGAAATATCGGACAACGCGAACCAAATCCTCAATATCGTCAAAGCAAGGTATAATCTTAAAGATAAGTCTAAAGCTATTGAGAAAGTCGTATTAGATTATGGGGAAGACCTTTTGGAACCGGAATTACGTCCTGAGTTTATTGAGCATATGAAAAAGATCGCTAAAGAAAAAACGATAGCTATTGGTACGCTCGAAAATTTTAGAAAACGGTACGGAATGAGCTAAGATGTATTCTTTTGATATCACCGAAACGCTTGATAAAAAATTGACTAAATTAAGGAAGAAAAATCCACCCCAATTTGAAAGTGTTTATAAGAAAATTGCCGAGATTATACAGAATCCACAGCATTATAAAAATCTCAAGACACCGATGCAGCATCTCAAACGGGTGCACATTGACAAAAGTTTTGTACTTCTTTTTTCGGTGCGTGAAGATGAGAAAAAAGTTATTTTTGAAGAATTAGCTCATCACGACAATGTTTATCTTTAATTATAAAAAATTTAAAGATTGTCTGAACCCTAAATCCAGATCTTCGCAACTCTACTGATACGCTTCAAATTCCTCTTCATTCACTTTAGCAAGCTTAAGAACCTTCCTTAACGTTGGTAACTTGAGTTCATGATGCATGGGAACAACGGTTCCTACCTCACCGTCACTCGTTTGCTTCTTGAGAACAATGTGGCTCCCTCTCTGGCGTGCAATCAAGAAACCAAATTTGTTGCAAAGAATTTTAAGGCATTCTTTACCAGAAATCTTCTTAAGCAACGACAAGTCTTTGAACCTCAAAAGTCTTCAACACAGGTTTCGTAAGATGCTTTTTAGGAAACTCTTCCAAATACAACTCCGTTGCTTCTTTGAGGTTTTCAAGAGCTTCTTCAATCGTAGAACCCTGACTTACTGTTCCTACTTCAGGACAGGTAGCTACATAGAGGTCCTCTTCTTTTTGGATAATTGCAGTAAATTTTGTCATATGCATAATCAATAGAATAGGTAACTACCTATTTAAATGTTTTTACCTTAGGTGACTACATTTGAGCTTTTTTGTAGTCACCCCTATCTAAAAATCAGCAACGGATCAGTCTCGCACCATAAACTTCTCAACCTGGTCCTTTACCTTTTCCCGCTTTTCGCGGTGCTTGACTAAAAAGGTGTTGAGCTTGTCGATGAGAATCTGCTTCAGTTCTCCTGTCAACAAGGCTCCACTCTTGTAATCATCATAAATCTTCTTCAGTTTTGCATCATCTTCCTCAAAGAACACCAGCCATTGATACGAAACATCAATATCAGGATTTCCTCCGTCTCTGCGGTGCTCTTCGATGGTTGCTTTTCCACCGGAGAATGCGTATTTGTTGATCTTATTCTTCACGGTTTTCTCATCATCACAAGTGTAAACTGCTGTGCTTTCAATCGAAGCAGACATTTTGCCTTCTGCATGCATGCCCTGGAGCCCCGGCAGGAATCGGCAGTGCACCGAACATGGCTTCGGATAGCCTAACTGCGGAGCAACATCACGCGTTACACGAAAATGGGGATCTTGATCAATGGCGTGGGGAATGATGCACTGCGTCGGCTTCCCTTCAAATTCCGTCGGTAAAAATGCAGGAACCGACTGCATGCATGTGTAAAAAATAGCACCGAGATTGTCTGAGTTTTTAAACCCAAACACGCTTTTTGCTGTAGAAAAGGTCACTTTTCCTGCCACTTTGCAGGCAGTTTTGTACATCGTCTTTGCGTATTCTGTATCCAAAAAGATTTTTGTCTTTTTTGGATCAAAGCCGAGCGCAATGATATCTAAGATATTATCGTACGCCCACTTTTTTGATTCGTCAAACGTCAGCCCTTTTTTGAAAAAGACTTTCTCTTCATCAGGAATTTGGAATAAGAGCGGAGCTTTGAATTGGTCTTGAAGCCATTTGGTAAAGATCCATGGCACTAAGTGGCCGAGGTGGACAGGACCTGAAGGTGCTCTGCCGGTGTACAAGTAAATTTTTTCTCCCGTTTCATAGGCAGTCAATGCTTCATTGAGATATTTGTGAGAGAAGAAGATCTTTCTTCTCAGCATGTAATGAAGTTCGCCCCCGCCGGTAATTTTTTTAATGCGCTGAAGGAGCTTGTCATCAATCTTTTCAGTGCCAAACTCTTTGATCAAACGATCGTAGTCAATATTGCCTTGGACATGCCAGGGTGTGACGATGGGCTTGGTGGGATGGGGTTTGTCGAGATTTTCAGCCATAGGTGCCACTCACGTTAAAGGAATTAAAAAGTTTGTCATCAGGATACGTGAAAGTACTCAATTACTTCACCACAATAGTCCCAGCCATCGGATGCAACTCGCAATGATACGCAAAGCGCCCAGGTGAACTGAAGGTTCTTGAAAAGGTCTTGTCTTTTTGAAGAAGCCCTGAGTCAAATGAACCGTCGTTTGCAGTAACTGTATGTGCAACCGTTGCAGTGTTTTTCCAGATCACCGTGTCTCCGGCTTCAATTTCCAATGTTGCAGGAGAAAAGAGCGTGGCTCCGATCTCGATATTGTGGGTTTCAGGAGCTGAGGGTTGTGGGGGTTGCGGTGGAGCTTGTTTTTCTTGCTCGTCTGCAAGATCTTCTTCGGCTACGTCTGGTTCTCCAGGAGATTCTGGAGCTTCTGCCCCCTGATTCGCTTCATCATTAAATGCTCCTTCATTCTCATTGCTTCTTTCGGAAAAATGCTTCTCGCGGTTTTCTTCGTAAATCTGACGGCGCGGGATATTTCTACTTAACGTTGCTATCTCATGGCTCCAAAACTCAGGCAGAGGAACATTATCCTGGCCGACGGCATAGGCTTCTGCCGGACCCACAAAGGGAATAATATACTTGCAGACCCCTTCATCACAGCCAGAAGGACAAGGGTAGTTTTTTACAGGCAATACGCGTCCTCGTATAGGATCGCAGTCATGCTGAATAAGAATCTTATCATTCACACAATAATCGGTGTATAACTCTGCTTTCCTTTGGTTTTCAGGAGCATAATACACGCGCACATGGCCTTTTTGGAACGGATCATTTTCGACATCCGTGTCAGTACAATGCTCCATAAGGGGCGTGTATTTGACAAAGATGCTTCGTTTAATGCCATACATATACCCAACGGGATAGCGCTTGAGATTGAGAGACTGCCTCTTCACGCCCTGCATTTCAGGAGGCTCTTGATCAGGCTGTGCATCGGTCCAGCCACGTTGGATGGAGTTAGGATTGTTGTTATAATTGTAAACCGGCATCCCTGTAAGTGATGAGAACGATGGAAGGGGCGAGAAACTTCCTGCAAAGGTGAAGATTGAGAGGAGTACCACAAGAACAACAACAAGATCTATCACGTATTCAGCTTTTTCCATCAGTCTCGGATGGGATTGTTTATTTATAAAGATTATGAGCGTTCACACGAATCAAGAAAGAAGGATAAAAAGAAAGAAGAATAAAAGAAAAAGAGAAGAAAAAGAAAACTTAGCAGAAGAACTTAAAGACCGAAACCATGGATGCTGATCCGGTTGCAATTCTTCCTTCTGCTTTCAAGACGTTTTCTGATTTCTTGCCAGTCGGACCAAAGTGTCGAAGATCAACTTCCACTTTACAGGTCACCAGTTCTCCAGGAGCAAGGTTGTCTTTTCCGCATGCTTCCACAACATCTTTTCTTAAGTTGTGTCCATTGATGGAAACACGAAGCGGATTGATTTCTTTTCCTTCGGATACTCTGACACTACGCAAGGTGAAGGGAACATCAGCCATATTCTTCAGCTGGTATTCAAGCACGTCCTTGCCGTCTTTTCCTGCGTCTTTAGCGCATTTGACACCGCCAAAGAAAGAACCTTCCTGCTTGTCGCCACCAGCAACAACTGATGGTCGCGTTACGGTATATCCCTTTGAAATATCAACATTTGAAGGTTGAAGGGGCTCTTCAGCAGGAGCTGAAGGAGCTGCGGGTGCAGGAGCCGGAGCTTCCCTGCCACCAAAGATAACATAGAGAATTACTGCAAGCACTACAAGCGCACCCACAACATAGTATTTGGTATTATCTTTTGAACTATGGGTTGCATGAGATTGAGTGTGCGACACATGGCCAGCATCTGATTTTGCTTTGGCTTCTGTGCTCTTTCGTTTTTTTGCCATTACAACACCTCCCGTGATAGGCAATAAGCACTCCTTATTTTAATCGTTTTTTGAGTTCTTTTTGACGTCATTCCTATTTCCTTATGTTCTTCATCAGGAACAAAGTAATGATACAGGAGGGCCTCTGATTTAAAAATATTGTGGTTTTTAGTGCAGATGAGAGAGGAAGCGTTAGGGAAGAGACGCAGTGTATTCAGGACGAGAACATTTAAAATTATCACTCCCCGATAGTATAAACATTTTATATAATCCGTTCACTTTCTTGTTAAGAAAGGACAGTGATAGGGACGCTCATGGCCAACAAGGAAAAAATAGCACTGATCAAAAAGATTGTAGCACGAGAACTTCTTGATTCACGGGGAAACCCCACGCTGGAAGTAGAAATCCAAGCCAATCAAGACCAGGCTCGAGCCATGGTTCCCAGCGGAGCTTCAACAGGAAAATACGAAGCGCTTGAATTACGGGACAAACAACAGCCGTTCTTTGGAAAAGGGGTCACCAAGGCTGTGTGTAATGTTAATACCACGATCCAAAAGCTGCTCCTCAATAAGAATGTCTGCGACCAAACAGCACTGGATACCTTAATGATTACCAGGGATGGAACGAGCAATAAAAGTGTCTTGGGAGCAAATGCAATGCTGGGTGTCAGTCTTGCCTCTGCTCGACTTTCGGCAAAGGTCAATCAACTTCCCCTTTATCAGTATATAAAACAGCTCGCTTCTGTCTCTTCCATCAATCTCCCCATGCCTTATGCAAATGTGATTAATGGGGGAAGTCATGCTGAAGGCAAGCCTGCAATCCAAGAATTTATGATCGTACCAACAGGCGCACGAAGTTTTCGAGAAGCAACCCAAATTGTTTGCGAAGTTTACCAGACCCTCAAAGGAGTCTTGAAACGAAAGTATGGAAGCCGAACTGTCATGGTGGGCGATGAAGGAGGCTTTGCACCCCATATTGCAGAAATCTATGAAGTGATGGCAGTGCTTGAAGAAGCATTGCAGGAATCAGGCCATAAGAAAAAAGTACAATATGCACTGGATGCAGCTGCTTCAGAATTTTACCAACAACATAACAATATGTATAGACTTGAACGCGAGATGACACCGGATCAATTGATTGATTTCTATGCACAATTAGTCAAGGACTATCCCATCATTTCTCTTGAAGATCCGTTTGATCAGGATGACTTTGCCTCCTTTACACGGCTTCGAGAAGTGCTGAATAAACAGCAAAAAGCAAAGCTTCAGATTGTTGCAGATGACCTCACGGTTACGAACACTATCAGAATCAAACGAGCCGTTGATGAAAACGCGGCAAACTGTCTGCTTTTGAAAGTCAATCAGATTGGAACCTTGACCGAAGCGATTGCAGCGGCAAAGCTTGCCTTGCGAAGCAAGTGGAAAGTCATGGTCAGCCATCGAAGCGGAGAAACCGAAGATCCCTTTATTGCAGATCTTGCTGTAGGACTTGGATGCGGACAGATTAAATTAGGAGCTCCTTGCCGAGGAGAACGCATTGTAAAGTATAATCAACTCTTAAGAATTGAAGAACAACTCGGGAAGCAGGCAAGGTTTGGTTAACTGACTCGTTCACGCTGAGATTATTCTACAACACACGACAATTTCAACAACACGATACCGTCAGGACTAAAAACCGTACTGCAAGAAACAGCTCCTAAGTCGTCTTGTGCATCCAAATGCCAGTCTGCTTTCCAAGCAGATGAGGTTTCAAAAGTGAGTGTAGGGATTTCAAATTCAGCATAGCCCTCTAACAACAAAATTTGCTTTACTTTTGATGCAGAAAGCTCGGTGAGCATCGGACGCCCCATTCGCCGCAACAAATCATAATGTTCGCTCTCTCCTGCCAAACCCATTGCATACTGTTCAGCCTGCTCTGCTGTTTGCAAAGAAACCGCTTCGTAAGCAGGCTGTAAAAACGTAATGCCGTGGAACGAGAGACTCACAACCAGGATTAAGGAGGACACAATAATACAAGGAATCACAAGCCATGTTCCGCGATAATATCCTCGTTCTCGATACATCGCACGCAGGGATTGAAACCCGCAGACAAGTGCACCCAAGGAAAACAAAAGACTCAGATTTAAGGAAGCACGCGTAAAGAGCCAGATTCCGAGGAGGGTAAAAGCAAGACACAGCCAGATTCCACCGTAGAAGTGGCGCGACTGCCTAAGTTTCTGCATAAATCGAGAGCTTTTTGCCATAGTTCTATTTGTTTCCTCATAAGTTTTTAATGATTGTGGTGTTAAGATGTTTATTGATGATTAGACTTTCCAATGCGTCAAGAGGTCTCTATAATATACCCGTGCAAAGGTGAGCAATAAGACGTAAATAATAAACGTCGGGTAACTTTTGAGTGCCTCAGGAAAAATATTGAATACTAGAGATATGATCGAAACAAGAAGACCGGCAAGGATAAGATAAACTGAAGGAATCCATGCTTTGCCGACTAGAGAAAAACTAATCGGATAGGCTTGAAGCACTGACAAAAATGATCCGTGCTTTGTGAAGAGGAAGTACATGGTGCTCGTGAAATGATGATACACGAGCAAAAATCCGATCAGCACCAGAATGATGACGGTGAGATAAAGATAGTACAAAGCTGAAATCCCGGTTGTAAAGGGAGCTGTTGCATAGAACGCAAGAAAGATTCTAAACAGAATAAACCAAGGAAGGACAAACAAGAGCCCCCAGATCAGCTGAACAAGAAGCATCTTTGTGCTGAAGCGTACGGACCATTTTTTTGAGAGGAGCGTTGACCACATCAAACTGCGTGAAACAATCCAGAGCACATACAGGAGAAGAAGATAGACCAACACTAAACCGATGAGAAAAAAGAGTTTGCCCTGCAACTCTGTCAAAGGACCTTGGAGGTTTGCGAGTTGGGCAGGAGAAACGGCATTCGGATAAAAACCTGTAAAGCTTTTACTGAAATAACCGGAAAGTCCTGTTCCGAGAACAAGAAAAAGCACCCAAAACCCAAGCTCATAGCCAAAAACAAACCAGGTGGTTTTGTGAGTGAACTTTTTCAAACTGCCAAGCAGAAAGTGCCAGTGAAATCGAAATCCTTCTTTCATATTTTATTCCTCTTCAGAATTCTTTTGCGATGCACGGCGTTCACCTAAGCCCTCCGGATCTTGAGCTCCGCCAACCGGTGCTGCACCTGCTTCTTCGGTTGTGTAATCTGAAGCAGTAATAACCGGGAGTGTTGCAGTGATCGTGTTGCAGATTTCTGTTTCTTCAACAATCGCATTATAATTATTTCCCTCTAATTTGATGCAGATCGTGTCAAAGTTCTGCGTGTAATACCGAATCAGCGTTGATCCTCCTATTGCACGATCAGGACCTTGGTCGCAACGGAGTTTCTGGGTGTCAGAATTTCCGTCAAGGTCAATATCTAACTTTTCAGTCACCTGGCTGTTCTTCAACAAAACTTCAAACTCGATATACTCATTTCTAAAGTGGTCGTTCTTTTTCCGCTGTGTTGTCTCATCTGAATCATCTTCATCTACGACAAAGGGCGGAACATCACAGATTGCACCTGGACCGACTTCATAGTTGATGCGGTACAATAGATTTGTTGCCGTTTGACCCTGTGCCTCATCTACAACACGCTGGGTTTCTTGTTTGTTTGCAGTTGCCCAGACGCAGGGGATGCCTTGGCAGTCAACGCTTTCTTGATCTGCGAGTGTTGACAATCCGCCACCTAATGTCCCTGTTTCAAGACCCCAGGATGTGCTACAGATTGAGTCTTCCCAGTTTCCTGCAAGGAACTGCCCAAGTCTCGTGTTTCTGAAGTAAGCTTGCATCGTTTGAGTCCAAGCATTGTTGCAGAGGTCTGAATCACTTGAGGGGCCACAAACAAGGGCAGTCAATCCCTGTGCATCGGCAGCTGCACTAAAGACATCTGCCATAAACGGATTCTTCTTTGCTTGATCAAACATCTTTTCACAGAGTGCGAGATCAGGTCCGCTCTTTCCTCTGCAAGCATCGCTTCTCAGTTCAGGAATTGTTTTTCCATCTTTGTCCACTAATACTCGTTTACAGCTCGGATCGCGCACTTTCGGCGGAATGGGGTTTAAGTCGCACGGCTGACCATTTGAATTGCGGTAGGCAGAGGTGAAACAGTTACCTTGTGCGCAAATCTGTTGACTGCCATCAGGAAGTGTTGTAGTTGTGATACCATTCTCTGTTTCTACGGTTCTTCCATCGGCACAGGTGAACGTAGAACCATCTTTAACACAGGAGCCTTCAAGTTCATCGCCACTGATTCTCCTACCCCAATTATCAACACATGCCTGTCCAATTTGATTATTGTGTTGATCAAGATAAACAGTAATAGTTCCACTGGTTTCACTTTCTCCTGCACAGGGCTCAGTTGTTTGCAGCTGCGGAGGCTGATTTCTTGGAGTTGTTAATGTTCCTACTGCTTCGTCGCCGTCATATAACGTACAAGAGCCATCATTATTAAATTCACAGCGCTGTTCTTGCCCCAGACAAGCACCAAGTTGGATGCTGAATCCTCCCACACGGCAGATTTCCCAGCCGTCAGTTCCTGTTCCACCACGTGTAACTCCGTTAATCTTACCGTCTTGTGTGTAGATACTTTGTAAGTTTTTGCCGGCTAATTGCCAAGGAGGAACAATATCCCTTCCTGTGCTGTCTTTGAACCCAACAACAAAGCCATTCGCATCAGTCATCACGTGCTGCTGCGAGCATCCTGGACTTCCGGGTTGACATGATTGTCCTTTATCATCTTTGTAGGTGGTGTCGACGCGAAGACCTGCACCTTTGCTGATAAGCGTATCACCTTCAGCATTCATTTCATAAAAGTTTCCATCACGACCGGTGCAGATGTTCTTATTGTTCATTTTTTCAACTTTAGTACAGAATGAGTTGGCGCTTCCTGTTTCTCCAGCAGATCCTGCAGCTTCTTCGGCGGCAGCACGACATTCAGGAGCAACTTCTCCTGTAGCTACACGATATGCTTCGCATCGTGCGAGTACTTCTGGTGAATGTTCTTCTTTATCTTTTGGTGCTTTTTTGGGTTTGGCTTTTTTTTCTTTTCCTCCTTCTGCAAGTTCTTTTTCTCTTTGCGCACGTGCTTTCATTCCTGCCGTAGCTTCTTCTTTCGTTGGCTTTTCTGTTTTGAATGCATCAGCTAATGCCTTTTCATCTTTTACTGCTTGGGGATTAAGGTAGAGTTCATCTCCCTCCAACAGAGAAACATACTTCCCATCAGAATCATAATAATTACCATCTGCTTGCAGATTGCCTGTAACAAGATTGCCATCGTCACGCTTGACAACAATGACAGAGGGCTTTCCTCCACGTTCCTGCATTAAGGATTTATACGACGTAGTTGCAACATCAACGTCCTCACCTTGGGTGATTACACCACGATCAATATCTTCATTGAACGTTCCCTCACCAATTTCAATAGGCGCCGCTGAAAGGAAGGATTCTAGTTCTTCAGCTTGACGAATGCGTTCTTCATCAGACGGTTGCTCGACTTGGGGTAATAGCGCTAGTTCTTCATCAGTATATGCTTCGGCCATCTCAGGAACAAGTGCATCTGCACGTTCTTCTAATGCACGAGCTTTCTTGACTGCGTTTTCAT
>Ga0209211_10004908_pt1 | contig 20385 bp, 19 predicted proteins | sample RifGroA2_FD_183992 | JGI IMG/M metagenome (GOLD analysis project Ga0209211, IMG submission 183992) | Groundwater microbial communities from Rifle, Colorado, USA - Groundwater A2 (SPAdes) (version 2) | ecosystem: Environmental > Aquatic > Deep subsurface > Groundwater | place: Rifle, Colorado...
CGCCGCGCGGGCCTTCACCAGCGGATGCTGGCTCAAGCCCAGATAGTCGTTCGACGAGGCGTCGATCAGGGCGCGACCGGCGGCATCGTGCAAGGCACCGTCATGCCACTGCCATGATCGCAGCCGGCGCAGGCGTTTGGCCTCGCTCAGTGCGGCGAGGCGGGCCTTCAGCAGCGCGTCAAGACCGGCATCCATTTCAGAGTTGCCGCGCGCGTTCGGCCAGCACCTGACGCACGGCGGCGGTAAGCGTCGCCAGGTCTTCGGCGTCGATGATGAAGGGCGGCATCAGATACACCACATTGCCGAAGGGCCGCAGCCAGACACCGAGTTCAGCGAAGCGCTGGCGCAAGGCGTTCAGGTCGATGCTGCCACCGGGTTGGCAACCAAGTTCCACCGCGCCGATGGCGCCCTTGACGCGCACGTCGGCGACGCCGGCCAGTTCGCGACAGGGCGCGAGTTGTTCGCGCAACTGCGCTTCGATGGCGGCTACCTGCGCCAGCCTTGGCTCACTCTCGAAGAGGTCGAGCGAGGCGCTGGCCGCGGCGCAGGCCAGCGGATTGGCCATGAAGGTGGGGCCATGCATCAGTGCGGCAGACGGGTCGTCGGACAAGAAGGCCTCGAACACATGGCGGCGCGCGACGGTGGCCGCCAGCGGCAAGGTGCCGCCGGTCAGCGCCTTCGACAGGCAGATGATGTCGGGCACCGTGTTGGTCAACCCGCCAGCTTCCTCGCAAGCGAACATGCGTCCCGTGCGACCGAAGCCGGTCATGATTTCGTCGGCGATCAGCAGCACCTTGTGCCGGGCGCAGGCTTCGGCGATGAAGGCCAGCGTCGCCGCATCGTGCATCTTCATGCCGCCGGCGCCCTGCACCAGCGGCTCGATGATGACGGCGGCAAGTCGCTCGGCGTGGGTTGCCAGCAGCAGATCGAAGGCGCGACGCAGCGTGTCGTCGGTTGGCAGTTCGGCCATCAACTGATCCGGCATGGCGCCGGCGAACAGCGCGTGCATGCCCTCTTCCGGGTCGCACAGCGCCATGGTGGCGAAGGTGTCGCCGTGGTAGGCGTGGCGGAAGTAGACGATGCGCTTTTTCTCCGCCTGGCCCTGGTTGCGCCAGTACTGGATCGCCATCTTGAGCGCCACTTCGACCGCCACCGAGCCGGATTCGGTGAAAAAAACGCGCTCCAGATCGCCCGGCAGCAGCGCAGCCAGGCGTTGCGCCAGACGCAGCGCCGGCTCATGCACCAGGCCGGCGAACATGACATGCGGCAGGGCGGCGAGCTGCCGTTCGACGGCGGCGCGGATGTGCGGGTGGTTGTAGCCGTGGCAGGCGGTCCACCACGAGGCAATGCCGTCGATCAGCTCGCGTCCGTCGGCCAGGCGGATGCGCACGCCCTGCGCCGCAACCACCGCCAGCGGCGCCGGCGCGGTGGCCATCTGGGTGTAGGGCAGCCAGATGTGGGGCAGGCCTGCGGTGAGCCAGTCGGACATGTCGGGTGAGAAAGGCGCGCCGGCTAGAATGGCGCAGCGGAGGGAGAATGAGCGCAAATTTTATCACCGGCACCGGCACCGACATCGGCAAGACCTGGCTTGCCTGCGCCCTGCTGCGTCACTGGCAAAGCGAGGGCCGGCGGGCGGCGGCGATCAAGCCAGTGCTGTCCGGCTTCGATCCGCTGACGCCGCAGGCGAGCGATGCCGGAGCCTTGCTGGCGGCGCTGGGGCGCGAAGTGAGCACTGCCGAACTCGATGCCATCGCGCCCTGGCGCTTTGCCGCGCCGCTGTCGCCGGACATGGCGGCGGCGCTGGAGAACCGACGCATCGATTTCGCGGAGCTGGTCGGCTTCACTCGCCGTAGCGTCAGCGCCGACTCTTGTATCACCCTGGTCGAAGGCGTCGGCGGCGTCATGGCTCCGCTCGATGCGACCCACACGGTGCGCGACTGGATTGTTGCCAGCGGCCTGCCCTGCGTGCTGGTAGCTGGCAGTTACCTGGGCAGCCTGAGCCACACGCTGACGGCGCTCGAAGCTTTGGCAAGAGTCGGCGCTGGCGTGGCGGCGGTTGCCCTCAATGAGTCGCCGGGTTCGACGGTTGCGCTGGATACCACGCTGGATAGTCTGTCGCACCATGCGGCGGGCATCCCCGTGGTGGCGATTGCCCGCACCAGCCCGCAGGCCGGCGTGGCGTGGCTGGCCGAACTACTGCGCTGAAAGGCAGGTCACGACCACAGCCAGGCCGCGCCGCGCACGCCTGAGGAATCGCCGTGGCGATGCTTGAGCAGCCGCGTGGCGACCTGATCGGAGAAGACGTGTTCGGCCCACAGGCGCGGCACGTTTTGGTAGAGGCGATCCATGTTGGATAGCCCGCCGCCCAGCACGATGACGTCGGGATCGAGGATGTTGATCACCTGCGCCAGCGCGCGCGCCAGGCGGGCTTCATAGCGTTGCAGGGTGGCTTCGCAGGCGGCGTCGCCCGTGGTGGCAAGCCGCACGATTTCCGTTGGCGCGGAGTCGGCACTGGCGAATTTACCCACCGAGCGGCGATGATCCGCGGCAAGACCGGGGCCGGACAGGTAAAGCTCGACACAATCCTTGCGTCCGCAATAACAGGTTTCGCCATGCGCATCGCCCGGCATCGGGTTGTGCCCCCACTCGCCGGCGATGGCGTTGGCGCCGGTCAGCACCTTGCCGTCGATGACGATGCCGCCGCCCACTCCCGTGCCGAGAATGACGCCGAACACCACCTGCGCGCCCGCTCCAGCGCCATCGACCGCTTCGGACAGCGCAAAGCAGTTAGCGTCGTTGGCGATGCGCACTTCTCGCTGTAAAAGCATCTCCAGATCGCGCTTGAGCGGCTGGCCGATCAGGCAGGTGGAGTTGGCGTTCTTGATGAGTCCACTGACGCTCGACTCCGCACCGGGAATGCCAATGCCGACACTGGCCGGTGTTACCTGCCCGCAATGCGGAAGCCAGGGTACGCAGAGCGCGCCAGTGCCGTCCGAGTGGATACCGCTTCGCCTGACTTTCCGTTCCGCCGCAGCAACGAGGTCCGCGACCGCCATGACGGTCGCCCGGTAGTCGCCTTGCGGCGTCGGCACGCGCTGGCGCAGCAGAACTTCGCCGCCGTCGCCCAGTGCGATGACTTCGATCTTGCTTCCGCCCAAATCAATTCCGATACGCAGCACGTCGCCTTCCCGTTGTTCGCCCAAGTCTGTTCAAGTCACGGATTGCATGTCTTGCGTCTGACGATCCGGGATCGTCGACAAAAACGCTATCCGCCGCTCAAGCCGCCAGCGCGGCCAAAAGCCTGTCATGGACTCCGCCGAAACCGCCGTTGCTCATCACCAGCACCTGATCGCCGGTTTGAGCGGCGGAAGCCACGGTCGCGACCAGAACGGCCAGGTCGTCGAAAACGCGCGCCCGGTCGCCCAGCGGCGCCAGGGTCTCCGCCGCATCCCAGCCCAGCCCGTTGGCGTAACAGAACACCACATCGGCCTCCGCCAGACTGTCCGGCAACTGCGCCTTGATCGCGCCGAGCTTCATGGTGTTGGAACGCGGTTCCAATACCGCCAGTATGCGCGAGGAGCCGACCCGCTGTCGCAGCCCTTCGAGCGTGACGCGGATCGCCGTCGGGTGATGCGCAAAATCGTCGATCACGGTCACGCCACGCACGGTGCCGCGCACTTCGAGCCGGCGCTTGATGCCGCTGAAGCTGGCCAGCGCCTGAAGCCCGACGGCCACCGGAACGCCGGCATGCCGCGCCGCCGCCAGCGCCGCCACGGCATTGGCCCGGTTGTGTGCGCCGGCGAGATCGAAGCGCTCGACCCGGCCTTGAGCCTGGCCGGCCAGAGTCACCGCAAAACCGCCCGCGGCATCCGCCTCCCCGGCCTGCCAGCCCTCGGCGCCGTTGAACCACTCGACGGGCGTCCAGCAGCCACGGGCCAGCACGCGCTTGAGCGAAGCCTCCTCGGCATTTGCGACGATCAGGCCGTTACCCGGCAAAGTTCGCACAAAATGGTGAAATTGCGTCTCGATAGCGGCAAGATCAGCGAAGATATCTGCATGATCGAACTCAAGGTTGTTCAGGATGGCGGTGCGCGGCTGGTAATGCACGAACTTGGAACGCTTGTCGCAGAACGCCGTGTCGTACTCGTCGGCCTCGATGACGAAGAAGGGGGAGTCGGTGAGCCGGGCCGAAACGCCAAAGCCCTGCGGCACGCCGCCCACCAGGAAGGAAGGGTTCATTCCGGCCTCTTCGAGAATCCACGCCAGCAGCGAAGTCGTCGTCGTCTTGCCGTGCGTGCCGGCCACGCCGAGCACCCAGCGCCCGCGCAGGATGTTCTCGGCGAGCCATTGCGGGCCGGAAACATAGGGCAGGTTGCGCTCAAGAATCGCTTCCAGCAGCGGATTGCCGCGCGAAATCGCGTTGCCGACGACAAACAGATCGGGATTCAGCGCCAATTGTCCGGCGTCGTAGCCGGCCACCAGGTCGATGCCCTGGTCGCCGAGTTGCGTGCTCATCGGCGGATAGACGTTGGCATCGCAACCTGTCACGCGATGCCCCGCCGCCCGCGCCAGCAAGGCGATGCCGCCCATGAAGGTGCCGCAGATGCCGAGGATATGAATATGCATGCCGCTGTTCCGTGAAATAATGAAGCGGATTTTAACGCTCGTGGCAGCAAGCTCCACCCGCAGAGGATGAAACACGCGAAAGGCGAATTGAAGGCCCGCCCCCCATCCCCCCTCACGGGGGGCTACTGATCGGCTCGCTTCGCTCGACTGTCACCAGCCGCCCCGAACGAGTTATTACACTAACCGCCCGCCACTATTGCCAAACCACGCCATGCCACGCCGCAAGCCCGCCCCTTCCGCTTCCAGCCATTTGCGACGCGCCATTGCCAGCGCGGCGGCACGCCTGATGGCGGAAGAGGGCATCACCGACTATGGCGCCGCCAAGCGCAAGGCGGCGCGCAGCCTGGGCGCGGGTGACAGTGAGGCGCTGCCGACCAACGAGGAGATCGAGGCCGAGTTGCGCGCCTGGCAGTCGCTTTTTCAGGAAGACGAACAGCGCGAGCGGGTCCACGATTTGCGCGCCACGGCGCTGGAGGTCATGCAGTTGCTGGCCGACTTCAATCCCTACCTTAGCGGCGGCGCACTCGACGGCACGGCCGGCCGCTATTCCGCCGTGGAGATCGACCTGTACGCCGACAGCAGCAAAGATGTAGAGATCGCGCTGTTATCTCACGGCATCTCCTACGAAACAATGGATAACCGGCGAATTGGCATCGATGCTCAACTGGCTCTGGAATGGAATGACTTGCCGGTACTGATCTCGGTGTACCCGCTCGTGGCGGAGCGGCAACAACCGAAAAATCCCCACGGCGGGCGCGGTCGTCAGCGGGCTCGCGCCGAGGCCGTGATCGAACTGCTGCAGAAGGAGCCGAAATGAAGCGCCGGGGGCTCTGGCTGATGCTCGGCGGAGTCGCCCTGCTTGCGGCGGCGGCGGGCTATCGACTGGGTGTGCTGGGGAAAATCGCCGAAACCGTGGCCATGACAGCGCCGGCACAGTCCATTCCGGAACTGGTTCTGGCCGATCTGAAGGGTCAGCCGCAAAGCCTCGGCCAATGGCGCGGCAAGCTGCTGGTCGTCAACTACTGGGCAACCTGGTGCCATCCCTGCCGCCAGGAAATGCCCGGTTTTTCCCGGCTACATGATAAATATCGCGATAAAGGCGTCCAATTTGTAGGCATCAGCATCGATAATACAGACAAAATCGCAGAATTCCAGAAAACAACTCCGGTAAGCTACCCTTTGTTGATCGGCGACATAAACGTCATGGAAAATAGCGCCCGGTTGGGCAACACTCGCCAGGCGCTGCCATTCACGGTCGTCTTCGACCGTCGGGGCGAGCTATTCCTGACCAAGCTGGGGCGCTTCACGGAAGCCGATCTGGAACAGCACCTGATCGAACTGATTTCACGATTGCCACGGGTGTAATCGAAAATAATGGTCGGTAGCATTGGTACTCCCTCCCCTTCAATGAGAAGGTCGCATGCGACGTTTGCGATTGGAGGGCCGGGGAGGTGGCGGGGGAAGACAGCGCGCGCGACATCGGGTACTCCCTCCCCTTCAAGGGCTACCGTATGCACACAAGTCGAAGCCGAAAACTCCTCCCCCTTCAAGGGGGGAGGTCGGGAGGGGGATGGCGCGCAGCATCAGGACAGCCAACAAGATCGTGTTTGCGATCGACGATTGCATGAGGCTGGATTCAGGGTCCTCCGGTTTTGGAACAATCAGGTGTTGCAGGAAATTGACGCCGTGGTCGAAGCAATTTGGCTAGCGTTGAATGAAGAGTCCGGGCATGCCGGATCGCATTTGCCACCATCCCCTCCCCGGCCCTCCCCTTGAAGGGGAGGGAGAAAACCCCAGCTCCCCTTGAAGGGGCGGGAGAAAACCCCGGCCCTCGAAGGGGTGGGGATCGCGACACCGGCATGGCTGGCGACCAACACTTTTAATTGCACCCGATAGCCACTGGACAAAGTGCGGTCATTTGCGGCAAACTTGCGGTCATGACGAAGCCAAAAAGCACTAATGCGCCAAAAGGCGCGCCCAAGGGCGCATCCGGTGGCACATCCGGCAGCGAGCACCTGAATGACGCCGTTCTGGTACTTCACGGGCCGAACCTGAACCTGCTGGGAACGCGCGAACCGGATATTTACGGACGCACGACGCTGGCCACCATTCACACCGCCATGGAAGCCCGCGCCCGCGCTTTCGGCGTCCGCCTCGAAAGCTTTCAAAGCAACCATGAAGGCGAGCTGATCGACCGGGTGCAGTCGGCCCGCGAACAGGGGGTGCGCTTCATCATCCTCAACCCGGCGGGCTACACCCATACCAGCGTGGCCTTGCGCGATGCGCTGGCGGCGGTGGCCATCCCCTTCATCGAGGTTCATTTGTCCAACGTGCAGGCGCGGGAGTCTTTCCGCCATCACTCGTATTTTTCGGATATCGCCGTCGGCGTTATTTCCGGTCTGGGCGCGCAGGGCTATGAACTGGCGCTGGAAGCCGCGCTGGCCCGTCTGCGTTCCATCTGAACCATCCGATATACACGGCGACCACGGTCGCCGTTTCCTTGTTTGAGGAGTCCCCATGGACCTGAGAAAACTCAAGACCCTGATTGATCTCGTGCAGAACTCCGGCATTTCGGAGCTCGAAATCAGCGAGGGCGAAGAAAAGATTCGCATCGTCAAGCAGCTCACCGCAGCACCGGCCACCACTCTGGTCAACCTGTCAGCTTCGACCGCGAGCGCGGCGCAGGATGCGGCCCCAACCGCCGTGCCACCAGCGCCGACTCTTGCCGCCGAAGCCGCCCCGGTCGAAGGCCACGTAGTAAAAGCGCCGATGGTGGGAACCTTCTATCGATCCAGCGGGCCGGAGGCCGCAGCCTTCGTCGAGGTCGGTCAAGCCGTCAAGGCGGGCGACACCTTGTGCGTGATCGAGGCGATGAAACTGATGAACGAGATCGAAGCGGATATTTCCGGCGTGATCACGGCCATTCGGGTTGAAAACGGTCAGGCGGTGGAATACGGCCAGCCGATGTTCGTGATCGGCTGACCATGTTCGGTAAGGTATTGATCGCCAACCGCGGCGAAATCGCGCTCCGAATCCTGCGCGCCTGCCGCGAGCTCGGGGTGCGCACGGTCGCCGTGCATTCGGAAGCCGATACCGAGGCGAAATACGTCAAGCTCGCCGACGAATCGGTCTGTATCGGCCCGGCTTCGTCGGCGCTGAGCTACCTCAACGTGCCCGCCATCATTTCGGCCGCCGAAGTCACCGATGCCGAGGCCATCCATCCCGGTTACGGCTTCCTCTCGGAAAACGCCGATTTCGCCGAGTGCGTCGAAAAATCCGGCTTTGCCTTCATCGGCCCGCGCCCCGAGACCATCCGCCTGATGGGCGACAAGGTCAGCGCCAAGAATGCCATGAAGGAAGCCGGCGTTCCCTGCGTGCCCGGCTCCGAAGGCGCGCTGCCCGACGACTCGACGCAAATCATCAAAATCGGTCGCGCCGTCGGCTACCCGGTCATCATCAAGGCGGCGGCGGGCGGTGGCGGGCGCGGCATGCGCGTGGTGCACACCGAAGCGGCGCTGCTCAATGCCGTCAGCATGACCCGCAGCGAGGCCGGCGCTGCTTTCGGCAACCCCACGCTGTACATGGAGAAGTACCTCGAAAACCCGCGCCACGTGGAAATCCAGGTGCTCGCCGACGCCCATCGCAGCTCGGTCTATCTCGGTGAGCGCGATTGCTCGATGCAGCGCCGGCACCAGAAGGTGATCGAGGAGGCGCCGGCGCCCGGCATTCCCCGCCGCGTCATCAGTCGCGTCGGCGACCGTTGCGCCGAGGCCTGCCGCCGCATCAACTACCGGGGCGCGGGCACCTTCGAGTTCCTCTTTGAAAACGGCGAGTTCTATTTCATCGAAATGAACACCCGCGTCCAGGTCGAACACCCGGTCACCGAACTGATAACCGGCGTCGACATCATCCAGGCGCAGCTTCGCGTCGCCGCCGGCGAGAGACTCTGGTTCAAGCAGCGCGACATCGAAATTCGCGGCCATGCCATCGAATGCCGCATCAATGCCGAAGAGGCTTTCAAGGGCACGCCCTCGCCGGGAAAGATCACCAACTGGCATCCGCCCGGCGGACCCGGCATTCGCGTCGATTCCCATGTCTATTCCGGCTACACGGTGCCGCCTCACTACGACTCGATGATCGGCAAAGTGATCGCTTACGGCGACACGCGCGAGCAGGCCATCCGGCGCATGCAGATCGCCCTGTCGGAAATGATGGTGGACGGCATCAAGACCAACATCCCGCTGCACCAGGAATTGCTGCGGGATGAGCACTTCGCCAAGGGCGGCGCCAGCATTCATTACCTCGAAGAAAAGCTCGCTGCCAGAAGCGAAGCCGCAAAGGGCAAGTAGGCGATATGTGGGTCAGCGTCGCTCTGAAGACCGACGCCGCGCATGCGGATGCCCTCTCCGACACCCTGCTGGCGGCCGGCGCGATTTCGGTCAGCGTCGAAGACGCGCTGGCCGGAACCGACCTGGAGACGCCGCAATTCGGCGAACCGGATGCCGCAGGCGGCGGCCCGACCACCCCGTTGTGGAACATCAGCCGCGTCGTGGCGCTGTTCGATCCAAGTGACGATCTGATCGGTCGCGTCGCCGCCGCCACGGTGGCGGCCGGCATCGACGAGTTGCCCGAGATCGAACTGGAGGAGGTCGCCGAGCAGGACTGGGTGCGGCTGACGCAGGCACAATTCGAACCGATCCGCATCAACCAGCGCCTGTGGATCGTCCCCTCGTGGCACGCCGCACCTGATCCAACGGCCATCAACCTGATGCTCGACCCCGGCCTCGCCTTCGGCACCGGATCGCATCCGACCACTTTCCTCTGCCTGCAATGGCTTAGCGAAGTCCTGCGCGGCGGCCCAGGGACGCCACTGAGCGTGCTCGACTATGGCTGCGGCTCGGGCATCCTCGGCATCGCGGCGGCGAAACTGGGTGCGGCATCGGTGCTGGGCGTCGATATCGACGCCAACGCCCTGATCGCGGCAAGGGACAACGCCGCCAACAACGGCGTGACACTGGGCTTGCGCCACTCGGCGGAAAAACTGGAAGAGCGCTTCGACATCGTGGTCGCCAACATCCTCACCAATCCCCTGTGCGTACTGGCGCCGCTGCTGGTCGGGCGCATCGCGCCGGGCGGACGCATCGCGCTGTCCGGCGTGCTGGAAAGCCAGGCGGAAGAAGTGATCGCCGCGTATGCGCCCTTGATCGCCCTGCGCGCGGGAGCGGTTCATGAAGGATGGGTGCGGCTGGAGGGCCAACTGTGCTGACGCGCTGCCCCAATTGCGAGACGCACTTTCGCGTTACTGCGGAGCAGCTCAAGGCCCGCTCGGGCCGCGTCCGCTGCGGCGAATGCCAGCATGTATTCAATGCGCTCGACAGCCTGGTCGAGGAATCGGTGGTGGTGACCGCGCCACTCGCGTCTGAATCAACGCAACAGGACGTTGCTGCACTCCTGGCTGAGGCCGAGGCGGAAGTCGCCGAAGCCGATGCGACCGAACCGGAACCTGTCGAGGCCGAGGTCGCCGACTGGAGCGAAACCTTTCCCGAGCCGCCCCCGCCGCCGCGTCGCTGGCCGTGGGCGATCGGCAGTCTTGCCGCGCTCATCGCCCTGAGCGTGCAGGCGGTGCTGGCTTTCCGCGTCGAACTGGCGGTGCTGATGCCGGAAACCAGGCCGGCCCTGGTCGCGCTATGCGATATCGCCGACTGCGAAGTCGGCCTGCCGGCGAAGGTCACCCTGGTGGGCATCGAGGCATCCGATCTGCACCCCGACAGCGAACACGCCGGTCGACTGGCGCTGACGGCGACCCTGAAGAACCGCGCCCCCTTCGCCCAGCAGTTTCCGCATCTGGAACTCACGCTCACCGACACGGCGGACCAGACCATCGCGCGCAAGGTGCTGGCGCCAGAAGCCTATCTGCCGCCAAAGACCGCCTTTGCCGCCGGCATGCAGCCCAACGCCGACATCGTGGTCGCTATCGGTATAGACCCTGGCGAAATGGCGGCCAGCGGCTACCGACTCTACCTTTTTTATCCCTGACGCTCCCTGAGAGACCCCATGAAGACACTTATCTGCGGCTCGATCGCCTACGACACCATCATGGTGTTCGGCGACCGCTTCAAGAACCACATCCTGCCCGAGCAGATCCACATTCTCAACGTCGCCTTTCTGGTGCCCGACATGCGGCGCGAGTTCGGCGGCTGCGCCGGCAACATCGCCTACAACCTCAAGCTGCTGGGCGGCGAGCCGCTGATCATGGCCACCATCGGCGACGACAGCGCGCCCTACATGCACCGCCTCAAGCAGCTTGGCCTGGATGCCAGCCATGTCCGGGATATTCCGGGCAGCTTTACCGCTCAGGCCTTCATCACCACCGACCTCGACGACAACCAGATCACCGCCTTTCATCCCGGCGCCATGACGCAATCGCATCAAAACAAGGTGACGGATGCCCGCGATGTGAGCCTCGGCATCATCTCGCCGGATGGCCGCGACGGCATGCTGCAGCACGCGCGCGAGTTCCGCGAAGCGAAAATTCCGTTTGTTTTCGATCCGGGCCAGGGTCTGCCGATGTTCGATGGCGACGAACTCATGGCCTTCCTGAAACTCGCCGACTACTGCACGGTCAACGACTACGAAGCCAAGCTGCTGACCGAGCGCACCGGGCGCACACTGGAACAGCTGGCCGAAGAAGTCGAGGCGCTGATCGTCACCCTGGCGGGTAGCGGCTCGCACATTTACACCCAGGGTCGCCGCATCGAAATTCCGGTGGCGCCGCCGGAAGCGGTGATTGATCCGACCGGTTGCGGCGATGCCTACCGTGCCGGTCTGCTCCATGGCATTGGCCGTGGCTGGGACTGGGAGAAAACCGGACGCCTGGCGTCCTTGATGGGTTCGATCAAGATCGCGCACCGTGGCGGCCAGAATCACAAGCTGACGCGGGACGACATTGCCGGGCGCTACCGCGCGGCGTTCGACGACAATCTCTGGTAAAGGAAATATCGCCATGTCCTATCGTTCATTGACGGTCGCCATTGCCGCCGCGACCATCCTGGCGCTGACCGGCTGCGCCGGCAGCCAGTCCGGCTCCGCCTATTCGCGCTCGCAAACCCGAGGTGAAATGCATGTGCGCATGGGCGTCGTCGAATCCGTGCGCCAAGCGTCCATCGAGGGCACCCAATCGGGCGTCGGCACCGGGGCCGGAGCCGTTGTCGGCGGCATTGCCGGCAGCAATGTCGGCCAGGGCAAGGGCGCAACGGTGGGCGCGGTACTCGGCGCCGTGCTCGGCGGCGTGGCCGGTCAAGCCATCGAGGAAAAAACCAGCCGGAAGGACGGCCTCGAGATCACCATCCGGCTCGACAACGGCCAGATCATCGCCGTGACCCAGGAAGCCGATGAGTCATTCCGCGCCGGCGAGCGGGTGCGGGTCTTGTCAGGCAGCGGTGTGACGCGGGTGTCGCGTTGAAATAGCCGCGCATGCAGATGGCCTGTGCATAGGAGAACAGGCGCTCAATCCCAGCCCAAAAGCTCCGCCTGCTGCGGACAGGGCTGGCACATAACCCGACGGTCTTCCAGCCGCACCGCCGTAAGGCAGCCACCCCAAAGGCATCCTGTATCGAGTGCCAGAAGATTGGGTTCTTCGTGAAAACCCAGAGCCGACCAGTGGCCGCAAACAATGCAATGATCCGCGCTCGCCCGCATGGGTGCGGCGAACCACGGCACGCATCCTGGCGGCCCGCTTCCGGGGGGCGCCTTGGCCCCCGCCGCGCGAAATTCCATGGCGCCGGCGGCTGTCACGTAGCGCATCCGCGTCATCGCATTCACCACGACGCGCAAACGGTCCCAGCCGGTCAGATCGTCGCGCCATGCCGCCGGTTCCGAGCCCCACATGTGCGCCAGAAAGTCGCGGTAGTCGGCAGCCATCAGCGCCGCCGACGCTTCGTCGGAAAGTGCCTTGGCCTGTGCCACCGTCCACACCGGCAGCAGGCCGGCATGCACCATCGCCCACTTGCCTTCGACATGCACCAGTGGCTGCGCCCGCAACCAGTCCAGCAATTCGTCGCGGTCAGCGGCGCCGAGTACATCCTGGAAGGTGTCCTCCTTGCTGGTACGGCCAAAGCCTTCGGCCTGCATCACCATGTGCAGATCGTGATTGCCGAGCACCACCGTCGCCGCCGCGCCGAGAGACTTGACGAAGCGCAGCACCTCGAGCGACTGCGGGCCGCGATTGACCAGATCGCCGACCAGCCAGATACGGTCGGTGGCCGGATCGAAACTGATATAGTCGAGAAGGCGGCGCAGGGGGTCGTAACAGCCTTGCAGGTCGCCGATTGCATAAGTAGCCATAGCCCGCCAGTTTACCTTGAGCCCTCATTCCATTCCAAAAATACTCATCATTCGCCGCGACAACATCGGCGACCTGGTCTGCACCACGCCGCTGATCGCCGCCTTGCGCCAGCACTTCCCCGATGCATGGCTGGGCGCGCTGGTCAATAGCTACAACGCGCCGGTGCTGGACGGCAACCCGGATCTCGACGACGTTTTTGTTTACACCAAGGCCAAGCACCGGGGCAACGATGAGTCGCTGCCGGGCATCCTGTGGCGGCGACTGCTGATGATGCACGGCTTGCGCCGGATGCGGCTCGATGACGTGATCATCGCCAATCCGACGGCGCAGCCGCGGACAGTCAAACTTGCGCGGTGGCTGAAGCCGAAACGGATTATCGGTTTCGGCAATGCCGATGGACTGGATATTTCGCTGCCGCTCAATGCCCAGGATCGTCACGAAGTCGAAGACGTATTTCGCGTCGCCGCGATCTATGGCATCGATGGGCCGCCGCCAGCGTGCCGCGTATTTGCCTCTGCCGCCGTCCAGCCAGCGCCGACTTTTCTTACCGTCGGCATCCACATCAGCGCGCGCAAACCCTCGCAACGCTGGCCGGCAGAGCGTTTTGTCGACACCATGCGGAAGATTGCCGCGCAAGGTCCGGTGTGCTTCATGCTGCTGTGGTCGCCCGGTGCGGAAGACAATCCGCTGCATCCGGGCGACGACGCCAAGGCGCAGGAAGTACTTGGAAGAGTCGGCGCTGGCGCGCTCTGCGTACCTGGGATTCCGCTTCGCGGGCAGGTAACGGCGAACCTGGCGCTAACAGCACGACCGACCCAGACCCTGCCCGAGTTGATCGCCGCTTTGACTGAATGCGACGCCCTGATCTGCGCCGATGGCGGCGCCATGCATCTGGCTGCCGGCCTCGGATTGCCCATCGTTTGCCTGTTCGGCAACTCAGGCGCGCAACGCTGGCGACCGTGGGGAGTGCCCTGTCGCGTACTGCAAAAACCGTCGCTCGATGTGGCCGATATCGGCGTCGATGAAGTCGTCGGCGCCTTCAATGCGCTACTGGCCGATATTCCGGCACGCGCGCCTTGAGTCCCTGCTTGACCTCGGTTTCGGTGCGCACCGGCGGCGCCAGCCACTGCTCCAGTTCCGCCAGCCACGCCGCATCGGGCACGGCGGTCGGTCGCGCAATCCTCAGCTTGGGATGTGGCGTCGGCAAGGTCGACTCGCCATCGGCCAGCAGTTCCTCGTAGAGCTTCTCGCCGGGACGCAAGCCGGTGAACTCGATATTGATTTCATCTTCGGTAAAACCCGATAGACGGATCATGTCGTGTGCCAGATCGACAATTCTCACTGGCTCACCCATGTCCAGCACGAAAATCTGCCCGCCTTCCTGCTGCCGGCTGGCAATCAGCCCCGCCTGCAGCACCAGTTGCGCCGCCTCGGGGATGAGCATGAAGTAGCGAATGATGTCCGGATGCGTCACGGTGACCGGGCCGCCCCTGGCGATCTGCTGGCGAAACAGTGGAATCACGCTGCCCGACGAACCCAGCACATTGCCGAACCGCACCATGACAAATCGCGTCGCCGAACGCTGCGCCTGCACCGCCTGACACACCACCTCCGCCAGACGCTTGCTGGCGCCCATGACATTGGTGGGATTGACCGCCTTGTCGGTGGAAATCAGCACGAACTCACCGGTACCATGGGCAAGCGCGGCGCACGCCACGTTCAGCGTCCCCTGCACATTGTTCCTCACGGCTTCCCATGCATTGGTGCACTCCATCAGCGGCACATGCTTGTAGGCGGCGGCGTGAAACACCACGTCGGGCCGGTGTTCGGCGAATACGGCGTCCATTCGCGCGGCATCTTTCACGTCGCCGATCACGCACATCACCGGTCGCCCGGCAAACTCCTGCTCGATGCTGTAGAGCGCGAACTCGGACTGTTCCAGAAACACCAGCGTGCGCGGTGCGAAACGAATGATCTGGCGGCACAACTCGGAACCGATCGAGCCGCCGGCGCCGGTGACCAAAACAGTCTTCCCCGCCAACTGCCCGGTAAGACCGGCATCATCGAGCAGCACCTGTTCGCGCCCGAGCAAATCCTCAAGCTCGACCTGCCGCACTTCGGCGGCCGTCACGCGTCCGGACAGCACGTCGGCCAACGCCGGCACCGTCAGCGCCTTGAGACCGGCGCCGACCACCAGACCCACCGCATGGCGGCGGGCCGATGCCGATGCCAACGGCATTGCCACGATGACCGTCCGCACCTGATGAGCCGCCGCAACGCGCGCCACATCGTCCAAGCGCCCAAGCACGGAAACGCCCTGGACTTGCAGGCGCAACTTGGCCGGGTCATCGTCAAGCAGTCCGACCGCGCGCCAGCGCGGGTTGCTGGCAAGGTCGCGCAGCAAGGCGGCGGCGGCGGCTCCCGCTCCCATGACGACCACGGGCTCGGCATCGAGCTGCCGCGGCGATATCAGATGTCCGTCCTTCCAGGCCCGGTAAAGAAAACGGCTGCCGCCCATCATCAACACCAGCAGAAGGGGATGAAGCACAAGAACAGAGCGCGGCACATCGCTCAACCGCTGCAGCATCAGCAACAGCGCAGGGATCGCCAACCCGGTCGTACCCGCTGCAAAAGCGATGCGGCGCAGGTCGGGAATGCTGGCGAAGCGCCAGATGCCCCGATAGAGTCCGAAGCCGTGAAATATCACCGCCTGCAACGGAACAAGCCACAGCAAATTGCGCCACATCGCCTCGACAAAATTCGGCGGAATGTCGAAGTTGAAACGCAGGGAATAGGCCGCAATCCACCCGAGAGCGGCGGCGCAAAGGTCGTGAATGGAAGCAGTGAGGGAACGCGGATTCATCGAGTTGGCATTTTACCAGCCCGTAAGCAGCAGACAGGCGCCGCCGGCAGTGGCAAACATCAGGAGATAGGCCGCCAGCGCAAGGCGCCGATGGCTCCAGCCGGACTGGATCAGGCGCTGGTAATAATGCTCGCGATGCGCTATCCAGACTTTCTCGCCGCGCAACCCACGCCGCAGCAAAGTTGTCGTGGCATCGACGATGAATACCGAGAACACCAGCAGCGGAAACCATGCCGGCCATGCCCCCAGCCAAAAGCCATGCAGACCAAGCACTGCGGCCAAAAAACCCAGCGGCACGGAGCCGACATCACCCATGAAGATTCTGGCCGGATCAAAATTGAAAACCAGAAAGCCCGCCGCCGCCGCTGCGATGCAGGCCGACCAGACAGCAAGATCGAATTGCCCGGCAGACGCTGCCGCCAGCGCGTAGGCGGCAAAACCGAACACGGCCATGCCGCCCGCCAGCCCGTTGGCGCCGTCCATGAAGTTGTAAAGATTGCTCATCCAGAGGATGCACAGCACGGAAAACAGGTAGCCCGCAACCCCCCATCCCGGCGGCATCATTGTCCAAGTTACCGCCGCTGCCGCCGCAAGCTGAATCAGCAAGCGGAATAGCGCCGGCAGAGATCGAAAGTCATCCAGCAGGGAAACGCCAACGAGCCCCCCCAGCGCAAGCCAAAGAGCCAAAGGCGGCATCGCCGCCAAGAAGCCAACCAACATTCCGGCCAGAATCCCGATCCCGCCGCTGCGCGGCACCGCAACCTGATGCAGCGAACGGTGATTCGGCTGGTCGATCGGGCCGACGCGACCGAAGCGCAGCATCGAGGCAATGGTGAGCCAGGACACAAGCCCCGACAAAACCGCAAGCAGGCCGAGAAACAGCCATCGGTTACTCGAAAACAATTCGCTCTCGATCATGGGCTTCCCCTGAGATTTCGTCTTCCAAGAGATGGGGAATAACGCCCCGGTGAATTAGCGTTGTTCCGGTTCGGCACGATAGAAATCACAGTAGTGCACGTTGCCGGGCGACGTGAGCAATTCGCTCCACCTGCAACGCAACAATTTTTCGTTCGTCATACAGCATCAGTGCGCGCTGCCTGCCCGCCTGCCCGAGTCGTTCGCCCCATGCTGGATTGACGACAAAGCGTTCGATGGCCGCAGCAAGCTGGTCCGGCGCCCGGGTCGGCACCAGCAGCCCCGTTTCCTCGGGTACAACCTCTTCCCGCGCGCCGCGAATAGTGGTAGCCACCACCGGCTTGCCCATCATCATCGCCTCGATGATGGTACGCGGCATGCCTTCCCGCCACGATGGCAGGCAGAACAGATCCATCACTGCCAGCATCTGCGGAATATCCGAGCGCAAGCCGGTCGCAACCAGGCGTTCACCGAGTACCGCCTTTGCGGCAGCGAACTCCACCTCTACGCCGCCGGCATGGTCACTGGCCAATCGCTTACCGACCAGCAGAAACCATGCTTGCGGAAAACGCGGCGCCAGATCCACGGCGGCGGCGAGAAACTCGGCGACCCCTTTTTCGCGCACCTGGCGACCGATCAAGCCGACGACGAAGGCAACGGCGGGAATGCCCAACGCCGCGCGCGCCGTGTCGCCAGCGCCGACTCTTGAGGGATCGAAGCGCGACACGTCCACGCCGTTACCGATTGCCAGCACGCGCTCGCGCAGGGTAATGCCCGCCGCGACCGCCTCCTGCGCATCCTCTGCGCTCTGCGAGAAAAGCAAATCGGTGAATCTCCCGCCAAACCGCTCCAGCGCAACAAACAGCGAGCGCTTCCAGCACGGCATCTGGTCGTGAAAATAGAAGCCATGCGCCGTATAAACCACCAGCGGGATGCCCGCAATGCGGGCGGCGATGCGTCCGATCAGGGCCGCCACCGGCGTATGCACGTGCAGCACGTCGAAGCGCTCGCGATGGAAGTAGCGAACCAGGGCAATCGTTGCCCGCAGTGCCGCGAGGGGATTCATGCTGCGCGAAATCGGAATCGTGTCGATGGCATAGCCGCCACGACGCAACTCGTCGACAAAGGGGCCGGCGGAGCACACGGCAGTGACCGACCAGCCTTGCCTGCGCATGCCGTCGATCAGCGGCAACAGAAAGTTCCTGAGGGTGAAATCGACCGCGCAGAGCTGACAGACTTTCACAGCCAGCGCTCCTGCCACGCCTGAAACATCAGCACATTCCACAGCCAGTGTTGCCAGTTGCGCCGTCCGGAAAGATGTTCCGACCATTTGCGCCGCACCATTTGCGCATCCAGATAGCTCTCGCCGCGCAAGCGCGACTCGTCCAGCAAGGCTTCCGCCCAGTCCCGCAGCGGCCCGCGCAGCCAGGAGTCGAGCGGAATGCCAAAGCCCTGCTTGGGTCGTTCGATCAGGTGTTTGGGCACATAGCGATACAGAACCTGGCGCAACAGCCACTTGCCCTGCCCGTCACGGATCTTCATGTGCAAAGGCAGCGACCAAGCGAACTCAACAAGGCGATGGTCGAGCATGGGTATGCGGGTTTCCAAGCTGCAGGCCATGGCTGCGCGATCAACCTTGGTCAGAATATCGTCGGCCATATAGCCCACCAGGTCGTGGAACATCATGCGCTCGGTGAAATCACCGCCGCAGGCATGTGCGCCAAAGGCGGTGGCTTCCTCATCAGCCCAGATCGATGCCTCGCTGCCACCGATCACCAGGGAGGCCGGCTCCCGGTGTTGCGAAACAAGCCGGCGATAAAGCTCATCCGTATCCGCCGCATCGATGACGCCCGCCAGTTTGTGCAGACGATCACCCAGGGCCGGCTGGCGCAAACCCTGCGGCAGCATCTGGCCGATGCGATCCCAGGTGGCCGGCTCGATGGCGGTCATCAAGCGCCCGAGGCCGTGTCGCACCACACGGGGCAACGGCCCCACGCGTCGCCAGATCGCACGGCCCCAGAAGTAGCGGTTGTAGCCACCGAACAATTCGTCGCCACCGTCGCCGGAGAGGCTCACAGTCACATGCCGGCGCGCCATCGCGGCAACCAGATGGGTTGGAATCTGCGACGAATCGCCGAACGGCTCGTCGAACATCCCGGGCAGCAGCGGAATGACCGCCAACGCATCGGACGGAGCCAGATAGAACTCAGTATGGTCGGTTCCCAGGTGGGCGGCGACTGCCTTGGCATGGACCGCCTCGTTGTAGCCGCTCTCCGTAAAGCCGATGGAGAACGTCCGCACCGGTCGGGCCGATTGCGCCTGCATGAGGGCAACAATGACGGAGGAATCGACGCCGCCGGAAAGAAAGGCGCCGAGCGGCACATCGGCCACCATCTGTCCCGCGATGGAGCGGCACAGATGTTCATCCAGCTCATCCGCCGCCGCCGAATCGTCGAGATCGCGGCGCACACCGGCAGCGGCCGCTTCCTGCGCGCGCCAATAAAAAGTCGGCGCTGGCAGGACGGCGACCGGCGAATCGAGCTGAATCCTCAGGCAGCTTCCGGGCAACAGTTTGCGCACTCCGCGCCAGATCGAGTGCGGCAACGGAACATAGCCATAGCGCATGAAAAGCGTCAGCGCGTCGCGATCCACCTCGGCACACCAGGCGGGATGCGCCGCCAAGGCTTTGAGCTCGGACCCAAAAAGGAAGACACCGCGCTGCCAGCCGTAATACAGGGGCTTTTCGCCCATGCGATCGCGCGCGAGGGCGAGTTCCCGCCGCGACCTGTCCCACAAGGCAAATGCGAACATGCCGGCGCAACGCCGCAAGGCCTCCTCGACACCCCACAGGGCAATTCCTTCGAGCAGGGTTTCCGTATCCGAATGACCGCGCCAGGCACGCGCACCCGATTCCTGAGCAATCTCGCGACGCAGATCGAGATGGTTGTATATCTCGCCATTCAGGGCGACGACGTAGCGTCCGCAGGCCGAAACCATCGGCTGGGCGCCAGCCGTGGAAACGTCCAGAATCGCCAGCCGGCGATGCGCCAGGGCCAGCCCGGCATCCGGGTCGCACCAGACCCCGCCGCTGTCGGGCCCGCGATGGCTCAGGGTCCCGGCCATGGCGACCGCGAGCGCACCATCGGGCACTCCACGGGTGATGAAACCGGCCAGGCCGCACATCAGTTCACGTTCCTGTCAGACGGATTCATTGCGCACATCTCGCCTCAGCGCGGACCCGAAAAGGCTCAGAAAGGCGGCGCGCTTGAGGAACTTTACCCAGGACCAGATCACCGTGCCCATCCACACGGCGACACCGATGCTGGCCTCGCGGCGCAGACGGGACAAGGTATCGATTTCGCCCAGTTGCGAACGCCACAAATCGCTGCTGAGACCGGTAGCGCCATACCTTGCCTTGAAAAGAAAAGCCAGCGGGAGATCGATGAAACCCGCGGGGCCGTGCGCAGCGACGATCTGCATCCAGAGCAGATAGTCTTCGGAATAGCGTTTCCCCGCGGCAAAGCGCTCATCCAGCGTTCGCCGCAGCATTACCGTTGGAGTCGAAATGCGATTGGCGACCAGAAAGCTGCCAAGTCCGAAAAAACGCTCGGGGATCGCGTCGTTCAGCAAACTGGCC
>Ga0209211_10004909_pt1 | contig 20384 bp, 20 predicted proteins | sample RifGroA2_FD_183992 | JGI IMG/M metagenome (GOLD analysis project Ga0209211, IMG submission 183992) | Groundwater microbial communities from Rifle, Colorado, USA - Groundwater A2 (SPAdes) (version 2) | ecosystem: Environmental > Aquatic > Deep subsurface > Groundwater | place: Rifle, Colorado...
TGGTGGCAATGCCGCCGAACATGACCTTGATCCCTTTTTTCCGGTAGAGATCGGCAATCTCCCAGCCCCGCTTGACCTGCACCGTCAACATCATGGAGATGCCGACGAAATCCACCTCCTCGTCAAAATCAATGGTTTCCAGATTCTCGTCGACAAAATCAACGTCAACATAGGCGGGCAGCGCGGCGGCAAAGACCACCGGGCCGTGGGGCGGCAGGTGAAACTCTGTCTGCCGGTCCAGCTTGGCCCATTTGGGATAGATCAGTTTGAATTTCATGGCAATGCTTTCCCCTTCAAGTTTTCAGCATGGATCAGGGTCATTTTCAGGGTGTAGTTCGTGGGACCAAACCCCTTGAGCTCAAGATGTTCGGGGATCAGGCTCTCCCCCTCTTTGCGGCAGGAACTCCCCGACACGGAGCGGCTCAGGGCGCGATCGGCGCCATAGGTTCGTATCTGCCAGCAGCCATCCATAACCGGGAGGATATCGGTTATCCGGCCCTCAACCCCGATGTATCGGCAGATCGGGATCGTGCCTCCGGCGCGTCCGTATTGCACCGTTGCCGAAGAAGGGGTGCGAAAGATCGTCCGCACATCTTCCATCAATCCTGCCGCAAAGGCAAGCTTGTCAAAGGGGGGAACCGCCCGCCGGACTTCCAGCCCTTCTTTCCCTCGATCCACCGCCTCAAAGAGGGTGAACCCTTCGACGGTCATCAGGGCACAGGCAATCTCGTCTCCACCAAGGCTGGTCACCCCGAGCACCGTGGCGCCGGAGCCATCCGCCATGGAGAACTCGATGGTATGGACAAACTCCCATCGCCCTTGGGGAAAAACCGCCGCACATCCCCGCTCCTCTCCCGCCTCATGGGTCAGCTCCGGCAGGGAGGGCGGTTGCGCCGCGCAGCCGGTAAGGCTAAGCAGCAGGATGAGCAGAAAAAAGACCGGCGGCTTCATTGCTTAGTAAACACGGCAGCAGGGATCTCCTGATTGAGGAGCCTGTTGCTGAAGGTGAGGCTGGTGGAAGCGCCCGGCCCCTCGAAGATAATCACCTTGTCGAGAAGCCCTGCCTGATCGCCGAGTTTGAGTTCAATGCTGCTGATCAGGGCGGCAAGCCCCGGTTCCTTGGGGGTGAGCAATACGGTCTGTTTTTTGGGAAAGGAAACCGTGAACATGGCGTTGTCGGTAAAACGGCCGTCGAGCCAGTTGGAGATCTCGGCCAGCACGACCTGCATGGCGTCGAGCCGCATCCCCTTGTCTTCCGCGAGCCCGCCGTCCCGTTCCACGAATTTCCGCATCTTGCCGCCATGCATGAGCAGGATGGAGCGGATGGGCGTCCGGTATTCCCAGCGCAGGGATTGGGGGGCCTGAAAGGTGAAGGAGCCGGTGGAGATGATGGGGCGGGCCAGGATCTTCAGATGTTTTTCCTGGATAAAATCGGCCTGAACCGAGCGCAATTGCCCCGGCTGGGCCTGGGCAGCCGGGGCGGCGACGAAAAGAGAGAGGGCGACAAGGAGCAGCAGCCGCTTCATCAAAACATCCCGCCGTTGACCGAGATGACCTGGCCGGTGACGTAGGAGGCCGCATCGGAACAGAGAAAGCCTACCACCTTGGCCACCTCGTCCGGCCTGCCGATGCGGTTCATGGGAATCATGGTCTTGATCTGTTCCTTGGGGGCGTTCTGGATCATGTCCGTCTCGATCAGGCCGGGAGCCACGACATTGACCCGGATCCCCATGCGGGCGACCTCGGCGGCGACGACCCGGCTGGCTGCGTTCAAGCCGGCCTTGGCCGCGGAATAGTTGGCCTGGCCCCGGCTGATCATCAGGGAACTGACCGAGGAAACGGAGACAATGGACCCCTTGCGGTGGCGCACCATCAACTCCAGCACCGGCCGGGTCATATTGTAAAAGCCGTGCAGACTGGTATCGATGACCGACTGCCACTTTTCCGGCGGCATCATCATGAACAGCCCGTCGGCAACGATCCCGGCGTTGTTGACCAGGATGTCGATGGATCCCAGCCTGACGCCGAGCTCCGCCACAATCTTTTCCGCCGCCTGTCCGTCCCGGACATCAAACCGGCAGATCTCGCCCCGGCCGCCCTCCCCTTCCACCATGGCCAGGGTCTGCTCTGCGCCCTGTTGGTCACTGTGGTAGTTGATGACGAGATAATAGCCAGCCCGCGCCAGTTCCACGCAGATTGCCCGGCCGATCCCCTTGCTGCCCCCGGTGACCAGGGCTATGCTTTTTTCGTTTTCTGTGGTCATTGCTGGTTTACCTGAAAAAGTTGCAGGGTGGCCCGGCCGATGAGCTGCTTGTCCATGTGCAGTTCGCAGGAGACCTCCCGGAGATTTTCAAAACTATAGGTGTTTTCCGCCCTGGCCGTGATGCTGGCGCCAAAGGGCAGGGAGTCGATAAAAAAATCCGCCTTTTTTATGCCCACCAGCCAGCCCATCTGATTGGAGTCCCGGCCCTGGGTCTGAACCCTGCTCCAACCGTTGCACACCCCGGCGGTCTGGGCGGCGAGTTCCACCAGAATCAGGGGATCCACCCCTTGTCCATCGGCCAGGGGCCAGGTTTTTTCCACCAGAAAAAGGGCCTGGGCGCTCTCGCTGTCCACCGCCATAATCTCCTTGACCAACAGCATGTTGCCGCGATGGGGAAGAAGATCCTCCAGGGTGAGATCGGAGAGTGTTATTGTATTCATGCAACTATACCTTTTTGGGTAACCGATCATAGGATAGGCGACCAAGTTCCGCGCCGTATCCCACTGTAAGCGATTACAGGGTGCGGCAGATGCGCGACAGAGGCCTGAGAGCTATACATATGGTATGCGAACAGGCCGATAACAAAGCAGATGTCGTGCCCTGTGATCGCTTACCTTTTTGGGCCTGATCAGCGGAGCCAAAACGATACCCCTTTTTCCAGCGGCCAGCCACTCCTGATGTGGAATTATTCTTGGCATTATCTTTTTTTAGGCAGTATATAATTACACGTAAACGTTAGCCAGCACAAGTTTCCGAAAACCCGCCCGGCTTCATTGCCGCCTTGCCGCCAGTATTTTCTCATCCTCAACGACAATCATACAGTGACCGCATCCTATGAATAAATTGACAGCAGAACTCAAGGTCAAGATCATTGACATCCTGAATCTTCAAGACCTGAGCCCGGAGAATTTCGACGAAAACGACCGGCTGGTCGGCGGCGCCCTGGGCATCGACTCCATCGATGTCCTGGAAATGGTGGTCATGGTGGAAAGAGACTATGGCGTCGTGATCAACAGCCAGGAGGTCGGAGAAAAGATCTTTTCCTCCCTTGCCTCCCTGGCCGAATACATCAAGGAAAACACCCCCGGTTCATCGCCCTGATGGAAAAACGGGTTTACATCGCCGGCCTGGGGATCATCAGCCCGCTTGGCGAGGGACTCGCCGCCACGGAAGAGGCGCTGCGCGACAACCGTTCGGCAATCAGGCCGCTGGACCTCTTTCCCCTCTTGCACGGCGAGCCTTTGCCGACGGGCCAGGTCCGCGGCCTGGCCGAGCAGTCGGACCTGCCCAGAACGCACCGCCTGGCCCTGAACGCCGCCAGGCAGGCCATGGCCTCCGCCAACACCCCGCCCGACGCAATCATTCTCGGCAACACCACCGGCGGCATCCTGACCACGGAGGCGTTGCTCCGGGCCAAGGCGGACAACAAGGAGCTGTACCGCTATCACGGGTTAAACAGTGTCGCCGAGTATCTTGCCCAAGAGCTCGGCTGTTGCGGCATGGCCATGACTGTCTCCACCGCCTGTTCCTCCGGGGCCGTAGCCATTGCCCTGGCCCTGGAGATGCTGCGCAGGGGGAAAGCGAAGGCGGTTCTCGCCGGGGGGGTGGATTCGCTCTGTCGCCTGACCTATTTCGGCTTTCATTCCCTGCAGCTCGTGGACAGGCAGGGCTGCCACCCCCTTGATGCGGATCGGCACGGCATGGCGGTGGCCGAAGGCGCGGCCATGCTGCTGCTGACCACGGAAAAACCGGCCCGCCCCCTGGCGGAACTCCTCGGCGCCGGGCTTTCCTGCGATGCCTATCACCCGGCCGCCCCCCACCCCGAGGGCCGAGGCGCACTCAGGGCCATGCAGGCGGCGCTTGCCGATGCCGGTCTTAATCCTACAGAGATCAGCTACATCAATCTCCACGGCACCGGCACCCCGGAAAACGATCTGGCCGAGGCCAAAGCCGTCCGCACCCTCTTTGCCGCGCCGCCGCCGCTCTCCTCCATTAAAGGGGCAACCGGCCACAGCCTGGCCGCCTCCGGGGCCATCGAGGCGGTGGTGGCGGCAATCGCGGTGGCCAAAGACTTCCTGCCCGCCAACACCGGTTGCCGGAATCCCGATCCCGCCCTTGGCCTGACCCCGTTGCGCCAGCCGACCAACCAGGCCACCACCGCCGTGCTCAGCAACTCCTTTGGCTTTGGCGGCAACAACGGCTGCCTGGTAATTGCCAAAGCGGACCGTTTTCCACCCCCCTCTCCCAAACATGGCAAGGCCGGGCTGGCCATTCACGGCTATGCCTGCCTCACCGGCGCCGGGGATACCGCCGCCACCCTGACCCTGCTTGCCCAGGGGCTCCCGGTTGCCGGCACGGCGGATCTGGCCGGCATCTCGGCAAACCTGCCGCCCAACCTGGTGCGCCGCCTGAAACGGCTGCCGCGCCTGACGCTGTCCTTGGCCCTGAGCGCCCACCAGGATTCCGGATTCGAAGCAAAGCCCGCCGCCGTGTTCATGGGAACCGGTTGGGGTGCACTCTCGGAAACCCATGATTTCCTGACCCGCCTCGCCGATTCGGGCGAACAGTTTCCCAGCCCCACCGACTTTGTCGGCTCCGTGCATAACGGGCCTGCCGGGCAAACCGCCATCCTCTTCGGGGCCTCTGGAGCCAATATCACCGCCAGCGGCGGCGATTACTCCTTTGAGCAGGCGCTGTTTGCCGCGGACCTCATGCTGGAAGAGGGTCAGAAGAGCGCCCTCGTCCTCGGCGCGGATGAGGGGCATCCGGTCCTCTCTCCCCTGCTCGATCCTTCCATTGCCCCGGACACCCTTTTGGCCGACGGCGGCGGCGGTTTTTGCCTGAGCAGAAAAACAGCGGGCGCCCAATGCCTGGTCCGGATTCCTTTTTATCAGCGCAGCGCAGCCGAGGGGGGGATCAAAGCCCTGATCGATGCCCTGGGCGGGGCCCAAACCTTAAACGGCAAGTATGCCCTCCTGCTGGCCGGCATCCCCGCAGCAGTACGGGAAGAGGGCGAGGGGCAGCTGGCAGAGTTCCTGGCCCAATCCGGATTACAGGCCCCGGTCATCCGCTACCGCGAATTTACCGGGGAATTCGCCTCGGCCTCGGCCGTGGCCGCGGTCATGGCCGCCTCCTTTCTCGCCTCGGGGAAGGTGCCCGGACTGTTAGTGTCCGGGGATGATCTTGCGCTGGCAGGCAAAAAAAATGCCATCCTGGTGCTGGGCCTGGGCCGATATCTTTCCGCCATGAAATTCTCCCGCCCATGAAGATCCTGCTCATCTCGCCCAACACCCTCACCGTCCCCTATCCGGTCTATCCCATCGGCCTGGACTATGTGGCGGGGTGTGTTGCCGCAGAGCATCAGATCAGGATCGCGGACCTGAATGTTCTTTCCCTGACGGCCCTGGCAGAGCTGCTGCGCGATTTTTCCCCGGAAATCATCGGCCTCTCCTGCCGCAATATCGACAACACCGAGGCGGGCGAGCCCCTCTTTTTTATCAGTGCCTACGGCGAACTGGTTGCCTGGCTGCGCGAGCGCTCGCAAGCCGTGCTGGTCTGCGGCGGCAGCGGCTTCACCATCATGGCGGAGCGGGTTTTTGCCGCCCTGGGCGTGGATTACGGGATCATCGGCGAGGGGGAGAGATTCGGCCTGCTGGTGGAGGCCCTGCACCAGGGGCTGGACCCGAGGCAGATTCCCGGGGTGATCTCCCCTGGTTCTTCTCCGGCAACGCCCGAGCCCTGGACCGGCAAACAGGTGCGTGCCTTCCGGCCCCACGCCTCCCATGTGGGGTTTTACCTCAAAAGAGGGGGGATGCTGAATCTGCAGAGCAAACGGGGCTGCTCTTTTCGCTGCATCTATTGCCCCTATCCCCATCTCGAAGGAAAAAGGCACCGCCTGGTCCCTCCCGGCGAGGTGGCCAGGACCGCCCTGGATCTGCAGGAGGCCGGAGCAAAATATCTTTTCCTCACCGACTCGGCCTTTAATTCTGATATAGCCCACAGTCTGGCCGTGGCCAAGGCCTTCAAGGATGCCGGGGTTTCAATCCCCTGGGGTGGTTTTTTTGCCCCGCTCAGGCTGCCGAGCGATTATTTTACCCGCATGGCCGACGCCGGTTGCAAGCATGTGGAATTCGGCACCGAGTCGCTCTCTACGGCCATGCTGGCCACCTATCGAAAACCCTTTGGGGTTGATGAGGTTTTTGCCGCCCACCAACAGGCCCTCGAGGCCGGGCTGCATGTGGCCCATTATTTCCTCCTCGGTGGTCCGGGGGAGTCTCCGACCACGGTCGCGGAATCCCTCGATCGCATCGAACAGCTCGACAAGACGGTGCTGTTTTTTTTCATCGGGATCCGGATCTATCCCCATACCGCCCTCTACGACCTCGCCCTTGCGGAAGGAAAGATTCGCCCGGAAACAAATCTGCTGCAGCCGCTCTTTTACCAGGCCGAGGCAATCGACCGCGACGCCATTGCCGCCCAGGTCACGGCAAGGGCAGGCAAGCGCGGCAACTGGCTCATCGGCTCCGGCGGGGCACGGAGTGCGGCCACAGTCAAGAAGATGTATGACCGGGGGTATACCGGACCGCTCTGGGAATTTCTTGCCGGATAACCTGTTCTTAACAGCAGAGCCTCTCTTGCGTGTTTATACCCCCGGTGGTATAAGTTTTTTGTAAGCGGTCACAGGGCACCACATCTTGCGGCGATCGGTCCGGCTAACGTACAAAAGTACGCATCGCCGTCCCGCTTGCCGCAACCTGCGACACCCTGTGACCGCTTTTAGCTGAGTTGAGCAGCTTGCCTGCTCAAAACGAAACTTATACCCGAAGGGTGATTCCGTGGTTATTTAACCTTTGTGGGGTTGCCCCGTGATTGGTTACAGTTTTTTGGTTGTCAGGAAAAACAAGAATCGCATGGCCGGCACCGGATGCTACCCAGATTGATCTTTACCCAGGACTCGACGCAATCCCTTGAGCTATTTGTTGGTCAAAACCGAAGCGAGGCAATTGCCAAACGACGAGCTGGCTGCCCAGGTGACAACGGATCGTCAATCACCCTGGTTTTCCGGGCACTTTCCTGATAATCCGATCCTGCCGGGAATTGCCCAGTTAAAAATGGTTGCCGATCTTATTGCCGCATCCAGGGAAGATGACATTTGCCTGACCGGTTTGAGCCGGATCAAGTTCAGAAAGATCGTAAGGCCCGGAGAACTCCTTGACATTCACGCCACATTCGTCAAAATAAAAGAGCAATATATGTTCCGGATAACCAGCGGCAATGATGAGGTTTGTTCCGGGGTGATGTTTTTTGCCAAAAAAACCCAAAAATAGAGACTTCCATGAACACTGACCTTCCCCAAACCATCACCCGGATCGCTGAAATCATCATCAACACCTTGCAGCTGGAGGATGTCACCCCCCAGACCTTTGACCCGGACCTTGACCTGGTGGACGAGGTGGGCATTGACTCCATGGATCTGGCGACCATCGCCCTGGTCCTCCGGGACGAATACGGCATCCGGATCGATGAAGACGATTATCCCAAGCTGACCACCGTCCGGATCATCGCCGAGTACATCAACGCCAAATTGACCAGCGGCGAATAAGTGATCGTGCCGGCCAGGGAGTATAAATTCTCCGAGATCATCGCGGACCCGGTTATCAAGGCACGGTGGGAAAAGGTCCGCAGGTATTTCTTTCTCCGCGAATCCACCTATGACATGAGCAACCGCTGCAATATCCGCTGCGAAGGCTGCTATTATTTTGCCGGGGAAAAACAGTTTGCCGAGGAAAACCGGGATCCGGCAGCCTGGCGGCAGCTCCTGGAAGCGGAAAAGGCCCGGGGCATCACCTTTGTCGTGCTTGCCGGGGCCGAACCGTCCCTGGTGCCGGAGCTGTGTGAGGTCTGTCACGGGGTGATTCCCCTGGGCGCCATTGCCAGCAACGGACTGCACAGCCTCCCGCCGGGGATTGATTACCGGATCCATCTCTCGGTCTGGGGCAATGACCGGACCAGCCTTGCCATCAGAAAGGCCCCGGACATGCTGGTCCGGCAGATGGCCAACTATCAAAACGACCCCAGGGCCGTCTGGGTATACACCTTCACCCCGGTCAACATCGACGAAGCCAGAGAGGTTACGGAAATCCTGGCCAAAGGCGGCCTGCAGATCACCTTCAACATGTTTTCCTCCCCGGTCGGTTACAAGGGACCGCTGCGCCATACTCCTCAAACCCTTGCGCGAACTGAGCAGGTCATGACCGAACTGCTGGCCGAGTTCCCGGAAACCGTGCTGTTTTCTCCCTACAATATCCTTGCCCACACCCGGCCCCAGGGGCTGCATGAGCTTTTTTCCTGTTCCTATCCCCGCATGAACCAGGCAACGGATATCGGTCTTGGTAGAACATTTCGCCAATACCGCACCAACCTGCAATGGGATCGCGAGGCGGCCTGCTGCGTGCCGGATACCGATTGTGACGACTGCCGTCATTATGCCGCGGGCAGCGCCGTGGTTACTGCCAGGATGTACCGTCACGCCACGGATCCGTTGACCTTCTCCGCCTGGCTTGATTATGTTGACACCTACCTGGCCGTCTGGGTTAAGGGGTATGCAAAAAGCCCCAACCTCTGCGAAGCGCCGGTTATCCCCCCTCCAAACAATGAGTTGCCTCCGGTATAAATCATGAAAACAGTCAGTTCCCTGCTCGATGAGCACTGGTATGAGCGCTATAAAAATATTGCCAGGCTCAATATCCGCAGTTCCATCTACGATGTCACTGACCGCTGCAACCTGCGTTGCAAGGGCTGCTTCTTCTTTTCCTCGGGCGAGCACGAGGCGGCAGCGGAAGAAAAGGACGTCAGCAAGTGGCACACCTTTGTGGAAAAGGAGATGGCCCGCGGGGTGAATCTGGCCATCCTCATCGGCGGGGAGCCCACCCTCTGCCTGGACCGGATCGAGGCCTTTTATAAGCGGCTGCCCACCTTCTGCGCCACCAATGGCCTGATCAAGGTGCCCAGGGACAGATTCCCAGACATGATGGTCGGCATTTCCCTGTGGGGCGAGGCCGAGGATGAAATAACCCTGCGCGGCAAGGATACCTTCAAGATCTCCAGCGCCAACTACGCCGGTGATCCCCACGCCTATTATCTCTACACCATCACCCCCAAACAGCTCGGCAAGACCGAGAAGATCATCAAGAAAATCGAAGGGGTCGGGCTGAAGGTGCACATGCAGCTCCTGTCCAATGACGAGGCGGTGGATGGCTTTTCCTGGACCCCGGCCGAATTGGTCGCGGTGCGGGCGGAGATGGATGCAATGCTGGCGGCCTTCCCGCGGACGGTGATCTCCTCAAAATATTACCACCAGATCATCACCACCGGACAAATGCTGGGCAGACCGTTCGGCTGGATGGAATGCCCCTCGGTGACGGAGACCATCGACAAGAGAGAGCCCCGGCCCAAGCGGCTGACCAATTTCATCCGCTATGCCTCGGACCTTGAGACCGTCCACCGCTGCTGCACCTCGGAAACCCGCGACTGCGCCACCTGCAAGGACGGCGCTGCCCACATGAGCTGGGTCATGGTCAACAAGCGGGCACACATGCAGAGCAGCGAGGAGCTGCAGAACTGGATCGAGGTGTACGAAATGTTTGCCAAGCTCTATCAGTTTATTCCCTGGTAATCAGGGTCGCCAAGGATAGACGGATGGGGTTAAAAGACGCGGTCATTCTCGGCTACGATGCCATCTCCCCCCTGGGGCAGGACCTTGAAAGCCAATGGCAACAAGCCCTTGCCGGAAAAAACGGCATCGGCCCCTTGACCCGTTTCCCCCTCAGCGATGATTTCCCGGTCAGGATTGCCGGGCAGGTTCCCGCCATCGACCAGGCGGACTACCCCTTTCTTTCCGCCAGGCACCAGGCGGCCTGGAGTTCTCCGGTCTTCAAATATTCCCAGCTCACGGTGGCCAGAGCTCTGGAGCGAAGCGGGATTGCCATCACCCCGGACCTTGCCTCCCGGGTTGCGGTGACTTACAGCTCCGCCATCGGCGGCCTGGATGCGGTCCTGGCCGCCGACCGAAGGATGCAGAGCGAGAACAAACTGCCCCAGCCCTACGCCAACCCAAATGCCTGCCTCAACATGATCGGCGGCAAGATCGCTATCCAGACCGGGGCCAGGGGGCCGATCACCTCCCCCATTTCCGCCTGCGCCACCGGGCTTACCTCGATGATCATCGGCGCCATGTTTCTGGCGCAGAACCGGGCCGAGGTCGCGATCTGCGGGGCGGTTGATTTTGCTCTGGTCGAACCGATCGTGGCCGGTTTTTACACCATGAACGGCGTTTTCATCCCCAAGGATGAGCGGGAACATGATGCTCCGGGCGCAGCCAGCCGGCCATTTTCCGCCAACCGCCGGGGCTTTGTCCTCTCCGAAGGGGCGGGGGCGGTGATCCTCGCCACCCGGGAATTCGCCGAGGCGCACGGCCTGCCGTATCATTGCGAACTTGCCGGCTGGGGCATGACCTCGGATGCCCACCACTTTGTCTCCCCCTATCTGGAAACGGTCCAGCAGTGCATGCTCGACGCCATAAGCGATGCCGGCATCGCTCCCCAGGATATCGATGTGGTCAACGCCCATGCCGCCTCCACCAGAGCCGGCGACCAGGTGGAATACGATGCCTTGCAGGCGGTCTTTCAGGATAATCTGCCGCCGGTCTGCGCCAATAAATCGCTGCTTGGCCACGCCATGGGCGCCTCCAGCGTTATCGAGAGTATCTTTTCCCTCCAGGGAATGCGGGATGGTGTGGTGCCGCCCACAATCAATTACCTCCCGGATCCGGAGATCGCCATCGACTGCGTGGCCGAGGGGAAACGGTCGCTCAACCAGGAGTTTGTCCTGAAAAACGCCTTTGGTTTCGGGGGCTGCAACAGTTGTGCGGTGTTCAAGAGAAGCTGCTGAGCAAAAACAGGGGCCATTCGCCGAGATTATGAAAGCACCGCTAAACAGAAAAGTCTTTGTCGTTGGCTATGGGGCGGCGACCTCCCTGGGCAAGACCTTTGCCGCCACCTGGGAGGCTGCCCTGGCCGGTCGGGCCGGGTCTCGCCGGATCAGCCGCTGTGAGGTCGCCACCCGCAGCAATGTGGTGGGGGAGATCCCGGACTGGGACCCGTCCAGGCTGGAGTATGTGAGCCGGAAAGAGGCCTTGCTCTGGGAGGCCGGTTTTGTCTTTCTCACCATGGAGGTGTGCCGGGAGGCTCTGGCCAATGCCGGGCTGGTCATCGACCGGGAGACCGGCCCCAGGACCGGTTGTCTGATCGGTTCGGCCCTCAACGGCACGGATGCCTACCGGATTGCCATGGACAACTATGTCAACCGGGGCCCCCTGAAGGTGAGCCCCTATCTGCTGCCCAATCTCTGTGCCAATCTCCCGGCCGGCAAGGCCGGAATGCTCCTCGGCTTCACCGGGCCCGTCTTCTCCCCCCAGGGCGCCTGTGCTTCCGGCAACCATGCCATTGCCATCGGCGCCAGGATGATCCGCGACGGCGACTGCGATTTTGTCCTGGCCGGAGGCGTGGAGACCTGCCTGGTGCCGGAAATCATCCAGGGCTTTGCCAACATGCTGGCCACCATCAAGGTAGGGCCCAATGATCGCGCCTTTGCCGACCCCTGCCAGGCGTCACGGCCGTTCAGTATTGACCGCAAGGGCTTTGTCCTCTCCGAAGGCGGCGGAGTGGTGGTGCTGGCGGCCGAAGAGGCCGTCCGTTCCCTCGGCCTGACCGCCAGGGCCGAAGTGGCCGGGATCGGCTGGAACTCGGATGCCCATCATTTTACCCGGCCCAACCAGGAGACCATTGTCCAGGCCATCCACGGGGCCATTGCGGATGCGGAGATTACCCCCGCGGAGATCGGGGCGATCAACGCCCACGGCACCTCAACCCCCACCGGGGACAGCACCGAGGTGGAGTGCCTCCGGGCGGTCTTCGGCCGCAACCTCTCCGGGATACCGGTCTCGGCCAACAAGTCCCAGGTCGGCCACAGCCTGGGCGCCTCCGCGGCCATCGAGGCGGCCCTGGCCATCGAGGCCATGGGCCAGGGAATCGTGCTGCCCACGGTCAACCATCTCCCGGACCCCGCCTTCAGCGACCTGGACGTGGTCCCCAATCAAGCCCGCCGCCACCCCCATGAATTCGTGCTCTCCAATTCCTTCGGCTTTGGCGGCACCAACTGCTGTATCGTCTTTAAAGGAATGTGATGCGACCCAAACCCTTTATCCCGGAATTCCTGGACAAGCCCTCCCTGGTCAGGGACACCAACAGCGGCAAGATCTGGCACCGTTGCGAACAGCGCACTCTCTATGCGGACACGGACCGCTCCCAGGTCGTCTACCATGCGAACTACCTGCGATATTTTGAATTCGGCCGCGCCTCGCTCATGCGGGATGCCTCCTACCCTTATAAACAGGTGGAAGAAAGCGGCTACATCTATCCCATTATCAAGACGGAACTTAACTATTACTCGCCCCTCTTCTACGATGACCTGATGTACATCCATACCCGGCCAGCCACCATCGAGCTGGTCAAGCTCCAGTTTGACTACCTGATCATCAGGGGTGAAACCGGGGAAATCGCCTGCACCGGCTTCACCAGACATTGCGCCGTGAACAACAAGGGCATCCCGGTGGAGATTGATGCCAAGACCATCCGGCTCTGGCAGGAATTTCCCGGCCTATGACCAGCGACCGGACCGCCGTTGCCATCCCTGTCCAACCCTGGTTTGCCGATCACTCTTTTAACGGCAAGACCGTGCTGCCGGCGGTGGAGACCATGCTCCTGCTTGCTGCGGAGGTGGCGGCGGCCTATCCGGCCATCGACCTCCGGGTCATGAACCAGGTCCGTTTTGCCAGATTTCTGGAAATTCCGGCGGGAAGCAACCAGGTGGAGGGTTTGCTGGAATGCCGGCAGAATGAAGACGGCTCGGTGCACGCCAGACTGCTCAGCCGGAGGCAAGGCAAGGCCGTGACCCGGCTGCAGGAGCATGGCGAGATCCTCTTTGCCCCGGCCGGAAAAAATGATGTCCCAAAAGCGGAGTGTGTTCCTGAACCACCGGCTACCTTTGAAATGACGATTCCGGCGGCACAGGTGTACCGGGAGCTGGTACCCTTCGGCCCCAGCTATCATACCCTGCAGGAAACCTTGCAGCTCTCCGGCCAGGTCGCCTGGGGCAAGCTGAAGGCGCCTGCTTTTTCGCCCGCCCCGGGCAGAGTCTGCGACCTCCTCGGCTTACCCTTTCCCCTGGACGGCGCCTTTCATGCCGCCTGTGTCCTGGGCCAGCGCGCCGCCGACTTTGTCCCCTTTCCCGTGGGCTTTGCCCGGCGAATCATCCTCCGCCCCACCCAGCCAGGGGGCAGCTACCGCACCAGGGTGCAGCTGCTCTCCCGGACCAATGACGAACTGCTCTTTGACCTGCAAATTTTTGACGACCTGGGACATATCTTTGAGAGCGTCACCGGCATACGGATGCGCGATGTGAGCGGGGGGATGATCAAACCACCGGAGTGGCTGCGGGACGGGAGGGAATGAGCAAGGTCAAATAACCACCGAACAAGCGGTCACAGGGTGCCGCAGGTTGCGGCAAGCGGGACGGCGATGCGTACACCAGGTACATAAGCCGGGCCGATCGCCGCTGTCAATCGTCGGCAGAAGTGCCGACAACATGTGGTGACCTGTTATCTTTCCGCCCAGGCAAGCAATTTCTCCATGGAAACCCTGGTGAGCCAGCGGAGAAAGATCAGGGAATAGACGGCGCCGCAGAGATACATGCCGAGCAGAAAAACCAGATGCGACAGGCCATAGGTCAGGGGGCCGCCCGCGATGACAATCCAGGGCTCATGCAGGTGGATGGCCAGGAAGCCGAGGGCGGCAACCGCGGGCCAGCCGATGATATAGCTGACCATAATAGCCAGAAGGCCGAGAATGATCCTGAGGCTTGGCTTTTCCTTGAAGGCGGACAGATCGGCCTGCTCCGCCATGGCGGAACGAACAAAAGCGGTGGCCGCGATTTTCTGGATACTTTTTCTGATCACCTGGCGGGTCTCGCGGGGGAAAGGAGGGAAAGTATGCTGCAGGGACTTATTTTTGCCAAGGTAATCACTTCTTGGCTTTCTTATCAATATAAAACAGCAGCAACGACATGAACCAGCCCGACCCCTGGAATTTTTTTGAGGCAATCTACTGCATTTCCGTCGATGATCGGCTCGACCGGCGGGAAGAGGTGCGGCAGCAGTTTGCGGCGGTGGGGCTGGGGGAGCGGGTGGAGTTTGTCCTGGTCGCCAGGCATCCGGAAAACAGGGAACAAGGCATCTTTGAATCCCACATGCTCTGCCTGGAAAAGGGGCTTGCCGCCGGAGCGCAACATATCCTGATCTTTGAAGACGATGTCTTCTTCCGTGATTTTGCTCCCCGCACCCTGGCCGAGGCCTGCCTGCACTTGGACCGCCTTGCCAGCTGGGACGGCCTGTTTCTCGGCGGCATCACCAGCACCAGTCGCAGGACCGGGGTGAAATCCCTGGTCAGCATCAACTACCGCTGCCTGTCCCATGCCTATGCCCTCAATGCCCCCTTTGCCCGGCGGCTCGTCCGGCAGCAGTGGCGCGAGATCCCCTATGACGGGCTGCTGCGGAAAAGCAATGGCGATTTTTTTGCCACCTTCCCCATGTCCGCCTTTCAGGGGCTTTCCGAAAGCGACAATCAAACCGTGGCCATCGACAGAATGCGCCGGCTGTTCGGCGGACTCCCGTTTATCCAGAAGATGAACGAAAGGTATCAGAACCATAAACCGTTTTTTCTTGCCCTGCACCTGGCTGCTTTTCTGGTGCTTGGTCTCTTGGCCTGGACATTGTGGTAAACAAATGATCAATTATCGCTTGCTCTTCCTTGTTGTTCTCCTGATCATCGGCTGCGCCGTGGTCGGCAAGACACGCCTTGAGCTGGACACGGACCTGGCCCGTTCCTTGCCGGTCGGCGAGCGGGTTATCGCCGATGCCCTGGAGATTTTCAACCACCATCCCATCCACGATCAGATCGCGGTGGACCTTGCCATCAACCGCGAGGATCAGGATACCCTGGTGGAAGCTGGTGTCTTTCTTGAACAAAAGATGCAGGAAAGCGGACTCTTTGCCCAGGTCGGCACCAATGCCCTGGGGGAGCTGATCCCGCGCCTTGCCGTGCATGCGGCCCAAAACCTGCCGCTGCTCTTTTCCCGGGAGGAGCTTGAGGCCATTGCCCCCCAGCTTGAACCCGAACGGATCAAGGAACGGTTGCGCAAGCTCCATGCAGACCTGGGCAGCCTGGAGGGGGTCGGCCAGGCGGAGTTCATCGGCATGGATCCTCTGGGCCTGAAGGATCTGATCCTGGCGAAACTGGCCCTGCTGGCCCCCTCCCTGAATGCGCAATTTTATAAGGGGCACCTGCTTTCCGGAGACGGCCGCCATCTCCTGGTCACGGCCAGGCCGCTGGCCGCAGGCAGCAACACCGCCTCCGCCCTGGCCATTGCCGATTTTTTTGGGCGCACCGCGCCGGAGCTTGCCGAACACTTTGCCCCCCAAGGCGTGCAGGTCACCATTACCCCGGTGGGAGCCTATCGGGCGGCCCTGGACAATGAACGAATGATCCGCCATGATGTGCAGTTTGCCCTGCTCCTCTCAACTGCGGGCATCGCCTTGCTGCTCTTTTTGTCCTTTTCCCGGCCCCTGCTCGGGCTCATGTCCCTGCTGCCGGCCCTTGCCGGCACGGCCGCCGCCCTGCTGGTCTATTCCCTGTTCCGTTCCTCCATCTCGATCATGGTGCTCGGCTTTGGCGGGGCGCTCATTTCCATTACCGTGGATTACGGCATCGCCTATCTGCTTTTTCTGGATCGGCCCCATGAATCCTCGGGCAAGGAGGCCGCCCATGAAGTGCGGGTGGTCGGGATCATGGCCATGGTCACCACCGTGGCCGCCTTTCTGGTGCTCAGCGGCAGCGGCTTTCCGATCTTTACCGAACTGGGGCTCTTCTCCGCCCTGGGCGTCCTCTTTTCCTTTCTCTTCGTCCATACTATCTTTCCGAAGATCTTTCCGCTCATGCCTGCCGGAAAAAAGCATGCCCTCCCCCTGCAGCGGTTTGTCAATCGCCTTTACAGCACCGGCTGGCCGGGCGCCCTGGTCGCGGTGCTGCTGGCCACCGGGCTGATCTTTTTCGCGCGGCCGCAGGTGCATGTCAGCCTGAACAGCATGAACACGGTCAGTCGGGCCACGGAAGCGGCCGACGCCCTGTTCACCGAGGTCTGGGGAAAGATCGGCGATCGGATCTTTGTGATGCACAAGGAGGAGACGATCGCCGCCATCCAGCAGGGCAACGATCTCGCCCTGGCCCGGATCGAAAAGGATATCCGGCAGGAGGTCTTAAGCGCGGCCTTTGTCCCGTCGATGATCTTTCCGGGCCGGGAACGAGGGGCTCAAAACGTAGCCGCCTGGCGGGAATTCTGGAACAGCCGCAGGGTGAACCAGGTGAAAACAGCGCTGGCCGTTACGGGGGGCGAGCTTGGTTTCACCCCAGACGCCTTTGCCCCATTTTTCTCATTGCTGGCCCCTGAGTTTGCCTTGCATCCCCAGGCCCAGGAGATCCCCCAGGATTTTTATGGGCTGCTGGGGATTTCGGAGAACACGCGGGAGTCCGGCCTGATCCAGTTTATTACGGTCGCGCCGGGGAAAAATTATGATGGCCCCGCCTTTCTGGCCCGTTACGGCAAAGAGAGCAAGATCTTTGATTCCGCCTTTTTTACCAAGCGGTTGGCCGACCTCCTCTTCTCCACCTTTACCTCCATGCTGGTGATCATCGCCGCCAGTGTGGCCGCCCTCCTCTTTCTGGTCTCCCTCAGCCTGCCCTTGACGGCGCTGACCCTGCTGCCGTCGGGTTTTGCCTATATCTGCACCCTGGGGACCATGAATCTTCTCGGCCGCCCCCTGGATATCCCCGCGCTCATGCTGTTATCCATCGCCATCCTCGGCATGGGGATCGATTATGCCATTTTCTTCGTCCGGGCCCACCAGCGCTACCGGGATATCTCCCATCCCTCCTATGCCAGGGTGCGCAGCAGTGTCTTTCTCTCCGCCGCCTCCACCATGATCGGCTTCGGGGTGCTCTGTTTTGCCGAACACCGCCTGTTGCAAAGCATCGGCATCGCCTCGCTGCTCGGCATCGGTTACTCCCTGCTCGGCAGTTTTTTCCTGCTGCCCCCGCTGCTGGCTCGCTATTTTTCCGGGAAATCCGGGGAAGAAGCTTGCATAGCCAAGGATCTTGCCCGCTGCATCCGCCGCCGCTTCCGCACGCTGGAGGCCTATCCCCGGATGTTCGCGCGCTGCAAGCTGCGCCTTGACCCCCTGTTTGATGACCTGCCGAGGATGCTGGCCGCTAAACAAGAGATCAAGACCATTGTCGATATCGGCTGCGGGTACGGAATTCCTGCCTGCTGGTGCCTGGAGCGCTTCCAGGAGTCCCGGATTGCCGCAATCGAGCCTGATCCGGAACGGGTGCGGATCGCCGCCCTTGCCTTGGGAGAGCGGGGCACGGTCGCGCAAGGGTGGGCGCCGGAGATGCCGCCCTTGTCGGCTGCGCCGGTTGACGTGGTCTTGCTGCTGGATATGCTCCATTATCTGGACGATACGACTGCCAGGGAGGTTTTCCGCCAGAGCTTTCAGATCCTTGGCGAGGGGGGGCTTTTGGTGGCGCGCTGCACGATCCGCCCAGCCGGCAGGCCGTCGTGGTCCTGGCGGCTGGAAAAGGCGCGCATCCGGCTTTCGGGCCACGAGGCCTGGTACCACTCCCCGGGAAAAATGGCCGAACTCCTTGCCGAGGCCGGTTTTACGGTGCTCGTGCGGGAAATCACCGCCAATCCGGAACTGGCCTGGGTAGTCGGCCAGGCAAAAAAAGAGGCAGTCGATGCCGCGCCGCCCCTCTAAGCCGACCCCGGCCGAAATAAGCGGGGTTGCGGCCCTGCTGCTTGCCCTCCTGCTCTCTCTGTTCAACCCGACCCTGGCCCTGCTGCCCCTGTCGCTTTTTCTGCTCGCCTGTCTTGCCGCCCCCTTTATTGCCGGGTACGGCTTTTTTCTGCCGGTGATCAGCCGGGGCAGTGCGGAAGGCAAGCAGGTTGCCCTGACCTTTGATGACGGCCCCTGGCCGGCATCCACCCCCATCCTGCTCGATCTTCTTGCCCGCCATAACCTGCAAGCCACCTTTTTTGTGGTGGGACGGCAGGCAGAAAAACATCCGGAGCTGATCGCGGCGATCCTGGCCCAGGGCCACACCATCGGCAATCATTCCCTGCGCCACGATGCCTTGCTCATGCTGCGGATGACCAAAACCCTGCGGGAAGATATTCATGCTACGCAGGAAATATTAATAAAACAGGGAATCAGGCCTCTTGTCTTCCGCCCCCCATCAGGGATCACCGGCCCCCGGCTAAAACAGGTGCTGGCCAAGGAAAAGCTCCTTGCCGTCAACTACAGCTGCCGGGCCATGGATGGCGGCAACCGCAATATCGACAATCTGGCCGGAAAAATCCTTGCGCGGCTGCGGCCTGGGGACATCATCATGCTTCACGACCTCCCACCGCAGGGGAAGATATCGACATCCAGCTGGCAAAGGGAACTTGCTTGCCTTTTTACTGCCTTACAAGAAAACGGTCAGGTCGTTTCCTTGGAAAAAATCATCCACCATCCTGTGTGGAGGCACTGCCGAAACTCTTAAGAACTCTTTTTTCTATAAACGCCATATTGAAAGATTCCGCTCATTAAAGTATAGTGTTCCACCTGAGGCCAAAATATTATTTAATATTTCATTAAACCTTGGAAAACCAGCAAGTTATTATATTTTATAAACCGCCTTCCACGCGGCAGGTCGTACAGAGGCACCATCAGCACCTGATATTTTCTCCCTGTTATTGCCACCGCCAAACCCATCAGGTCGGGCGGCAATGTCAAGATTTCCCAGACCAATTTTCCAAGGAGAACACAATGCAGAGAATCTTCGTACTTATCAGTTTCCTGTTTCTCGCCACCGCCTTGAGCGGCTGCGGCTACAACACCATCCAGCAAAACGACGAAGCCGTGATCGCCGCCTGGGGTGATGTGGAGGCCTCCTACCAGCGGCGGGCCGATCTTATCCCCAACCTGGTGGAAGCGGTAAAAGCTTACGCGGCCCACGAAAAAGAGACTCTCACCGCCGTTACCGAGGCGCGGGCCAAGGTCGGCACCATCCAGGCGGGCGCCGAGGTGGTCAATAACCCCCAGGCCTTCGCCAAGTTTCAGGAGGCGCAGGGCGGTCTTACCTCCGCCCTCTCCCGCCTGATGGTGGTGGTGGAGAAATACCCCGACCTCAAGGCCAACCAGAACTTTCTTGATTTTCAGCACCAGCTCGAGGGCACGGAAAACCGGATCAACGTGGCCCGGGTCCGCTACAACGAGGCGGTGCGGGTCTTCAACACCTCAATCCGCACCTTCCCCAACAACCTGACCAACAACATGCTGCTCCAGCTGCCCCGTCGCGAAGCCTTCAAGGCGGAAGAAGGGGCGGCCAAGGCCCCGGCGGTAAAGTTTTAACCGATGTCGCACCAAATGCGGCAGGCAGCATGGCGCTCCGCCAAGGGTCTTGGGCTTTTCTGCCTGTTGGGGTTTTGCCTTCTTTTGGCCTGGAGCCCGACATCGGCCAGGGCGCTGGAGGTTCCGCCTTACCAGGGGTATGTCACCGATCTGGCCGGGATGATCTCGCAGGCCCAGCGCCAACGGCTGGAGCAGACGCTCCTGGTCTTTGAGCAGTCCGACTCCACCCAGATCGCAGTGCTGACCATCCCCTCCCTCGAAGGCGATGCTCTGGAGGATTTCAGCATCCGCACGGTGGAGGCCTGGAAGATCGGCCAGAAAGGCAAGGACAACGGGGTGCTGCTTCTGGTCAGCAAGGCCGAGCGCAAGGTGCGCATCGAGGTCGGCCGGGGACTGGAAGGGGTGCTGACCGACTTGCTGGCCGGACGCATCGTTGACCAGGTCATTACCCCGCGCTTCAAGGCAGGGCAAATTGACGAAGGCTTTGAGGCCGGGATT
>Ga0209211_10004915_pt1 | contig 20367 bp, 17 predicted proteins | sample RifGroA2_FD_183992 | JGI IMG/M metagenome (GOLD analysis project Ga0209211, IMG submission 183992) | Groundwater microbial communities from Rifle, Colorado, USA - Groundwater A2 (SPAdes) (version 2) | ecosystem: Environmental > Aquatic > Deep subsurface > Groundwater | place: Rifle, Colorado...
TATGTGGAAAATGTCGGCCGAGCGCTTAAACCCACCGACACCGGCGAAGTGGTCTCTTCTTTCCTTGAAGAAAATTTTGCCAATTACATTTCCGACACTTTCACCGCCGAAATGGAAAACAAACTGGATGAAATCGCCAACGGCGAACGCGAGTATGAAAAAACCTTGGCTGATTTTTACAAACCCTTCGCTAAAGAGATAAAAGCCAAGTCCAAAACCGCCGCCAAAATCACTTCGCTCGGCGACGCGCCGGAATTTAAATGCCCGGTCTGCGGTAAGGCGATGGAGTGGAAACTGTCGCGGATGGGAAAATTCCTCTCCTGTAAAAAATTTCCGGCTTGCGACGGCGCTTTAACCGCCGAGGGCCAGCCCTTGCCTAAAGGCGATGAGCCCATCGGCAGACATCCGCAAACTAACGAGCCGATTTTCGTCAAAAATGGCCGCTTCGGGCCTTATGTCCAACTTGGAGAGCGAAAAATGAAAAATGAAAAACAAAAAATCGGAGGGGAGGCGAAAAATGTTAAGCCAAAAATGGCGAGTATTCCGAAAGACCTTGCTCCCGCAAGCGTTACGGTGGAAATCGCCTTAAAACTTCTATCTCTGCCTCGCGTTCTGGGCATTAACCCGAAAACCGGCAAAGAGATAACCGCTTCGCGCGGCCGTTTCGGTCCCTACATTGTCCACGAAAACGACTTCCGTTCCCTCAAGGCCCCAGACGATGTCTACACTATTACCCTAGACCGCGCTCTCCAAATTTTCGCCGAACCGAAAAAATTCGGCCGACAAAGCAAGAAGAAATAAACGAAACCACTTCGCGGGCGGGGTTTAATACCCCGCCCCTGACCAAAGGGCTTCGCTTCGCTTCGCCCTTTGGAAACCCTCACCCCTCGCGGCAAGCTGCCGAGGTAAGTATGAATGTACCACCGCTAAGCCACCTGTGAAAATCAGATATTCACAGGACAAAATATAAAAACAGAAAAACCGGCAGAAATTATCTGCCGGTCGTTTACCGTCCTATGTCTAAAATACTTTTTCCCACTCCGCCCGAGAGATTGCCGAATCCACGATTCCCCACATTTCATCGGCCCTAAACGGTTTGAATAATAAATAATCGGCAATCCCGCTTTTTATTGCCACCGAAAAATCATCCTCCCCCTTCAACATAAGTATGGCCGGCGCTCTGGAATCTTGCCGGAGAAATCGAATGAGATTCAGTCCTTCAAACCCGCCGGGTGTAAGCTCATAATTTGTGATGAGAAGGTGTGGCCGCCAAAAAGCAATTTCCTGGCGCGCCAGCCACGACGTGCCGACGTTTTTCACTCCATTTCCCCGCTCGGCCAAAAGCTCTGCTAACAGCGAACGGGCCGGGTATAAATCAACTACAAGAATTTTGATAGTCATTGGAAACCTTTCCTTGCTTAATTTCCACGCATTAACTCTTTCCTCTATATAACATTTATTAGCTTACAAAACAATCAGTTCGCGGTTGACTTTTTACAAACATGAGATAATCTGAAAACCAGATGGTACCGGGAATATTGTAGCGGTTCAAACGACCCGCGATTCCCAATCAAAAAACCGGAGGTGTTGATTGAAAAAATCAGTTGGTTTACTAGTGATGACCGCCATCAACTGTCATCTTGTCGCGCTGTTATCCAAACGCGGCGTTTGGAATGATGAGAAAAACGACTTTGAATCGTGGCCGGGAGCTTATCAACTGACCGCTCACGGAAAAGCTGAAGAGGGCGAAGATGTTAAAGCAAATCTCGAACGAGAAGTTAATGAAGAACTCGGAGTTTTGGCTTCAAAAATAATTTTCAAAAACGGCTGGAGCAAAATCAAAGAGTTGAATCGAAAAGAAAAAACTGACAAGATTGTGGCCAACTTTGCCGTGTGGTGCAACAGTCCGGAAATACTTGAAATTATCACACCGGAAAGAACTTCTGGGGGTATATATGCAGTTAGAAGATATGCCTTTGAAAGTAGGGTGGTAGACATTACCAATTTCGATAAAAAAATTGGCGTGCCAGCCCGCAACCGGACTGCAATCGCCATGTTTCCCGACGAAATTGAAGCGGTGAGAAAGGCCTTCGACGAGAACTTTGATTAACCCGTAATCGCAGTAAAGGCATTCTCACTTCCCCCGATTATCCAATCGGGGGCTTTTCTTTTCCTGTACTTTATACATAATACTTAATACTTGATACACTTCAATTATGTCTTCCCCAAACGATATTCTCGCTTTAATAAAAGACCCGAGCGCTGAGGACCAGACGCTGATTGAAAAAGCGTACCAGTTCGCGGAAAAAGCGCACGAAGGACAAAAACGCTATTCCGGCGAACCCTATTTTAACCACGCCTTGGAAACGGCAAAAATTCTCGCCGAACTCGGCATGGGCGCCAAATCAATCGCTGCCGGCCTCCTTCACGACCTTTTGGAAGATGCCGGCGTTAAACCAGAGATTGTTGAAAAAGAATTCGGCAAGGAAATTTTGTTTTTGGTGGAAGGGGTTACGAAACTCGGCAAACTCCGCTACCACGGCGCCGAGCGGCACATTGAAAGCTTGCGGAAACTCTTCGTCGCTATGTCTGAAGACCTGCGCGTCCTTATCATCAAACTCGCCGACCGTCTGCATAATATGCGAACCATCCAATTTGTCCCCAAAGAAAAACAACAAAGAATCGCCGCCGAGACCTTGGAAATTTACGCTCCCTTATCCTATCGGTTGGGCGTCCGGAAGCTTACCCGTGAATTGGAAAACTTGTCTTTCCCATATGTCTATCCCAAAGAGTATGAAATCGTGAAAGAAGTGATAAAACAAAAATCAAAAAATATGGACGCTCGGATAGTGAAATTCACCCACTCCGTTAAAAAAGCGCTGGCTAAAAAGGGCATCACCCAGATAAAAACCGATTATCGCATCAAAAGCTATTGGAGTATTTACAAAAAACTCGTCCGCAAAAATATGGACGCGGATAAGATTTATGATATTTCGGCATTGCGGATTATCGTGCCGACGGTGGCCGACTGCTATCAAGTGCTGGGTATTATACACGGCAGCTACCGCCCGCTACCCGGCCGAATCAAGGACTATATCGCTTTTCCCAAACCCAATGATTACCAAAGCATTCACACGACCGTTTTCACCGGCGACGGCGACATTATGGAAGTTCAAATCCGAACCGAAGAGATGCATAGGGGCTCGGAATACGGCATCGCTTCTCATATCACCTATAAAGAATACCCGCGCTTTAAAAAAGGAGAAGGCGAAAGCGCCGCCGGCATCTTTGCGTGGATTCTTAAACTTTTGCCGAAAGCCGTTAATTTCGGCCGGCCGAAGGAAGACGCCAAACCGCCGTCCAAGATTTCATATGAAGGCGTCCCGAGTTGGATAAAAGAGTTGGCGGAATATCAAGAGAAATCGGTTGGCGAAAAAGAATTTATGGAAAACTTAAAATCCGACTTTTTTGAACATCGGATTTTCGTCTTCACTCCGAAGGGCGATGTGGTAGATCTTCCCATTGATTCAAGTCCGATTGATTTTGCTTACGCTATCCACTCTGACATCGGCGACCGGATGTGCGGCGCCAAAGTCAACGGCAAACTTGTCTCTTTGGACACGGCTCTAAAAAACGGCGATATTATAGAAATTCAAACAAAAAATATCTGCGCCCCGACCGCCAAATGGATGGAGGTGGCAAAGACGGCCGTCGCCAAGAAAAAAATCCGCGCCATTTTGGACAAACAGGCGGCTAAAACAAAATCAGTGGGAAAATCCTAGTTTCCATAAAGTCAGCAAACAGCGCTGCCGGTCGCCTAACAATTACACTCTGCCGACGTAATTTAAAAAGTTAAACCGTAAAATTTTTCACCGCGTAGAGTTCGCTTTCCGCGGTTTGCTTGTCTTCTTTGGAGCGGTCATCAACCGGCGCCGCCAAAGAAGCGGCGCTCCCCTCTTCTGGCGTTTTAGCCGCTTCAGCATCACTTGTTTGAGAGACAAGTTGGCTAGATTGACTCGGTTGTTTCTCCAGAGAGACGCTTGAATTCCCGTTTTGTTCCCCGACCGCTTCGGCTAAAGCAGAGGGGTTATTAAGAAAATCATTGCTCTGGCGCCGTTCCTTATTTGACTTGATAAGTTCGTAAATACTTCGCAGGTCATTCGGAGTAAAATAATCAATCTGAATCTTGCCGCCATTATCGCCTTTCACGATTTGCACGCGCGTGCCGAGCGACTCGGTGAATTTTTCTTCCATTTCCAGAATCGCCGGGTCAAAAGCCCGCTCCTTCTTTCGCACTCGGTCGTAAGCAATGCGTCTGGCAATTCCTTCGGTTTCTCTGACCGTCAATTTTTTAAAAAGCACTTCCTTGAAAAGCGTCTGCTGCTCTTCGGGTCGGTCGACAAGCATCAAAAGCGGCCGGCTGTGGCCTTCGGAAATTTTGCCGGTGGAAAGCGCCTCCAAGATATTCTCCGGCAAGGTGAGAATCCTCAAGGTGTTTGAGACATATTCCCGACTCTTACCGACTTTGGCGGCAATTTGATTGTGTTTATATTTAAATTCTTCGGTTAAACGCTGGAAAGCCCTCGCCCTATCCACCGGATTCAGGTCCTCTCGTTGAAGATTTTCAATAATTGCCAATTCCAATTTTACTCTCGCGTCATCGGAAGAGCTTCTGATGATGACCGGCACCTGAGCGATGCCGGCAAGTTTGGAAGCCCGCAGTCGCCGCTCACCGGAAATCAATTCGTATTCAACCGAAAGCCCGCCGTCGGCGCGGATAATTTCTTGCCTCGTCACGACAAGCGGCTGAAGCACGCCGTACATCCTTATGGAATCAGCCAGGTCATTAAGCCGGGCCTCGTCAAATTCTTGGCGGGGCTGATAAGGGTTGGGATGGATTTTGTCCACCTCTACCCAAAAGATTGCATTCTCAAAAAATTGCGACGGTGACATTGCATTTGGGATTCGCTGTTATTGAGTAATGATAACACGGCAAAGAAATCAGCCAAATTGCTTTTTGTTGAAAACTTTTTTAAACTAGACGAATAAGCGCCGGGATGGCGGAATTGGTAGACGCACGGGACTCAAAATCCCGCGATGGCAACATCATGAGAGTTCGATTCTCTCTCCCGGCATTACACAAAAAAATATGTGATATAATAGATTTAATCCGCACCGCTCAAAACCGCAAAAGAACCCGGAGAAAAACATCGGCTCGAACATATTTTAATTTTGGGGGAAGAAAATTTTTTAATCCAAAACACAAACCTAGAAAAAGCCCTAAAATAGGGGCTTTTTCTGTTGGGCTTGACTTTCAAGCCCAGATATGCTACATTGGAAGTGTTATCAGAATCGCAAGAAATTGATAATCTCTGCGGTAATAGTGCCGTAGAAAACGCGGTACCTTGAGGAGAAAAGTCATGGATCTCACAATACTTGGTGCAGGTTTAATCGTCGGACACTTGATCGCGCGTGGCTTCCGGAAGGAAGACCGCTACAAGGTGCCTGACATCATCACGACGTGCATCGGCCTGTTCCTGGTCATCGGAAGCAGGTACCACCTCTTTGGCGGATAACCGCCATGAAGTGTCGAGCCGAGCGCCGTCGCCCAATTCGAGCCCCTCGCAGAACGCAATTCTGCTTGGGGCTCTCATTTTTTCTAAAATTGAAACCATTGTTATTTTCATAAAAATTCTCTATTATTTAGGTATTCGCTTTGCGAATTCTTGGATTGAATGCCGCCAAAGAAAAACTTGAAATTGTCAGCGGTGCGGCTCCGCCGCCTTTCCGAATTTTCGCGGGGGGATTTTTTCGCCAAAATGCGTTCGGACTAATTCAAGAATACTGCATTTTTTCAGATGAAAAATAAAATTTTGGTAATCGTCGGGCCAACGGCGGTTGGGAAAAGCGCGCTGGCGGTGCGACTGGCAAAAAAACTGAACGGGGAGATAATTTCCGCTGATTCGCGGCAGGTTTACAAAGGATTAAATATCGGCACGGGAAAAATTACGAAAAAAGAAATGTGTGGTGTTCCGCATCACCTTTTGGATGTCGTTGACCCAAAAAAAAGATTTTCCGCCGCCGACTTTGTGCGCTTGGGGCGCGAAAAAATCGCGGCAATTTTTTCGCGCGGTCGGACTCCGATAATTTGCGGCGGCACCGGATTTTATATTGACGCCTTGCTAGGTAAAGTTCCCTTTCCCAATGTGCCACCCAATACGGCACTCCGAAAAAGACTTGCCGGTAAAACCGCTCCAGAACTTTTTACAATACTTAAAAAATGGAATCCGACTTGGGCCAAAAAAATTGAAAACAATTATTCCGAACGGCACAATCCGCGCCGCCTGATTCGAGCAATTGAAATCGTCAAATCACTACCTGTGGACACCCGGTGTCCACAAATCGCTACTTGGGAGCTCAACTCCCAAGTAGTAAAAATTGGCCTGACTTTGCCGCCGGAAAAATTGAAAGAGAAAATCCGGTTGCGCTTATTTGCGCGAGTTAGGGCGGGAATGATTGCGGAAGCAGAAAAATTACATCGGCAGGGTCTGCCTTGGAAACGAATGGAAGAATTGGGTTTGGAATACCGCTATCTCGCCCGCCATTTGCGCGATGAAATTTCCAAAAAAGAAATGATTGAAAAACTCTCCACTGAAATCTGGCGCTATGCCAAACGACAGCTAACCTGGTTTCGCCGAGAAAAAAATATAATGTGGTTTTCACCAAATGACAAAACTATTTTCGCGGCAGTCGCAGATACTTTTTCCTTTTAATTTTTTCCGGCAAGTTACTTTCTTTGGGGATATTTTCCTGCCTGCCGGCAGGCAGGTCGTAGCCCTTGCCATAGCCGAGTTCCTTCATAAGCTTGGTCGGGGCGTTGCGAATTTTTAAAGGAATCGGGAGGTTACCGAATTCCCTGACATCTTTTTGCGCCGCGCGGAGTGCATCATAAGCCGACCGGTCTTTTTTAGCCAAAGCGAGGTAAACCACTCCATGAGCCAAATTGATGGCGCACTCCGGCAAGCCGATTTTTTCCACTGCCCCAAAAACTTCGTTGGCGACAACCAGCGCCGTCGGCTGAGCCAAACCAATGTCCTCGGAGGCAAAAATCACCATCCGCCGAGCGATAAACTTCGGGTCTTCTCCGCCCTCAATCATCCTAGCCAAATAATAAATCGCCGCATCGGCATCACCGGCGCGCATACTTTTTATAAAGGCCGAAATGGTGTCGTAATGCTCTTCCCCTTTTTTATCAAAACGGATAAAAGCGTGCTCAAAAGTGTTTTTTAAATTTTTCGCCGTTACTTTGCCGTAAAGCCGATGGGTGTTTTCAATGGCGGTAATGGCAATTCGCGCGTCACCGTTTGAAAGAGCAACCAGCCAATCAAGGGCGTCTTTTGAGATTTTTATTTTTGTCCGAACGATAATTTGCTTAAGTTCTTTTTCCGATAAACTTTGGAGAACAAAAACCCGACAGCGGGAGAGAAGCGGCGAGATGATTTCAAAACTCGGATTTTCCGTGGTGGCGCCGATTAAAGTCAATCTGCCGGTTTCCACGAAGGGCAAAAGGAAATCCTGCTGGGCTTTGTTGAAACGATGAATCTCGTCTAAAAATAAAACTTTTGGCCGTTGTTCCAGAAGCGTATCTTTTTCCTCAACAATTTTCTTGATATCGTCTTTCCCGGCCGACACCGCCGAAAGTTCATAGAGGCGCGCGTTTAGGGACTTGGCGTAAATTTTCGCCAAAGTGGTTTTGCCTACGCCCGGCGGCCCCCAGAAAATAAAAGAAAAAAGATGTTTGTCTTCAATGGCCTTGCGCAAAGGTTTGCCGGCGCCCACTAAATGTTCCTGGCCGACAAATTCTTTCAACGATTTGGGTCTGATTTTTGACGCTAGGGGTTCCACATAGAAAAGTATAAAGTATTATGTAGTAAGTATGAAGTAAAAAACACAGAAAAAAAACTCAATCTGAACCAAATCGAATACAATTCTTTCAAGTCAATTTGCCGCTTATCCTTCGCGAATTACTCCGACTCTCTCTAGCGCACGAAAGTGTTTGGGGTTGCGCCTAAAAATATATTCAATTACTTTGCCGCGGGCTTTGGTCGAGGAAATACCATAGGATTTCGCAAATTCCTCAATCTTTATCTCCGCCGCCGGAATTTCTGATTCATCCGTTACCATAAGCTCAACCTCAAAAGTAACAAATCCGAAATCCATTTCGTCAAAGTCCAGATGAAACTCGCCTTTTCGATAGGTCTCACGGTCTGTAACTATGCGAGCGAAAGGCAGTATCTCCTGCTTATTGAGCGACTCCGCAATAGACGCACTGGTGGGCAATTTCAATTCTTGAATGATTTCATCGTCACTCTCTAACTCGGTATAGCGGTCAATTCCACCGTCGCGCGTCTTGACGCCTCTAACCGGCACCTTTAGCTCAAACCTTCCATCGCGCTGTCGGAGCCAGTAATCATTTCGCGTCAACCGAAAATCCGCCACATCATAATAGACATCGGTAATGGTCTTTCGTCCTAAAAACTCGGCCCCATCAATAATCCTTTTCTTCATTTCCTCACCCGCCTCAAAATTTTTCTCAATTTCAATCATTATTATTAAACAAACGCAAACGGGCCCGCCCAGAGTCGAACTGGGAACCTCGGTTTTGGAGACCGATGTTTTACCATTGAAACTACAGGCCCATACTTTATAGGCAATAGAATATACCAAAAAAATAGTCCTGTCATCAGGACTATTTTTTGGATTCTTTATGCACCGTCCTTTTCCGGCACCAATTGCAAAACTTCTTGAGCTCAATTTTGCGCTCAACCTTTTTCTTGTTTTTTTCACTCCAGTAATTAGTCCTCTTGCACTTGGAGCAAGCAAGTTTTATTAGGCGGTCTTGACTCATTAAATTTCTAGCTTCACTATGAACGTAAAGAAGAGTAGCAAATAAAGGGTAAAGAATCAAATATAAATTCTTTTTATCAGAGGATTCAACCGGGTAATAATTTCATACCATGAAGAATCGGAAAGGTCGGCAAGTGCGTGAGCCGATAATTTTTCTTTGCCAGAAGCGCCGATTAATGTAACCTCATCACCCACCTTTATTCCTGAAATATCCGATATATCAATCGTCAACATATCCATTGAGACCCGGCCTAAAACTTTGGCCCGCCTGGCGCGAACAAGAACCTGCCCAACTGAGGAAAGCGAACGAGGATAACCGTGCCAGTAGCCGACCGGACAAACGGCAATTTTTGACCGGCGCGAAAGTGCCTCCGTAGAGTCGTAACCGATTTTTGCCCCGCTCGGCAACTCTTTTATTTCAGAAATTATACTCTTCCAAGAAAGCGCCGGCGTCAGAATTCTTCTCTTGTTATAGAAGGCCTCAACTTCCTTCGCCGGCCAAAGTCCGTAAAGGCCGATACCAATGCGGACCATATCATAATGGGCTTCCGGAAAAAGCATGGCGCCGGCGGTAGCCGAAGCGTGAGACAAAACCTTAAGACCGGCCTTTTTAAAAGCCCCGCGCCATTTTTCAAATTCAACAATCTGTCTTTTCGTGTGTTCCGGAAAAGCCGGATTTTTTGCGGAAGCAAAATGAGTGTACAGCCCTTCGGGCTCAATTTCTAATTTCCAACCCGCCTGCCGGACGGGCAGGTTTCTAATTTCTAAAAGAGACAGGATTTTTGGCAGGTCGCCCGCCAAAAATCCTTGCCTATGCATTCCGGTGTCAACCTTGATTTGGATTTTAAGCGGCTGTTTTAAGTTAGACCTGAATTTTCGAGCGGCAGTTAGATTATCAAAAGTGGAGACGGTAAGCGAAATATCATTATCCGCCGCCTCTTTGAACCGTTCGGGAAAAGTGTAGCCCAAAACCAAAATCGGGGACCGAATCCCCTCCCGCCGAAGCGCAAGCGCTTCAACAATGGAATCAACGCCAAGCCAATCGGCGCCAAGACGCTCCACCTCGCGCGAAAAATCAATGAGGGAGTGGCCGTAGGCGTTGGACTTGACCACGGCCATTAATTTGGTTTTTTTTGAGATTAAACCGCGGAAGGTTTTGTAGTTTGAAACAATGGCTTTTTTATCAACTTCAATCCAAGTTCTTAAGCCCCCATTTAATTTTGTCATGGTATGTCGATGCAAACGTTAAAAGATTGGTATAATTAGTATGCATTCGTATATTAGCATCGCATTGGATAGAACTCCAACTATGACCAAGTCGGAACAACTGGAAAAATTAAAAAAAGAAATGGAAACGGCTAATCTGCCTCTTATGGAATCCAACTTGGTATTCGGCGAGGGGAACATTGATTCGCCGGTAGTGTTTATCGGCGAGGCGCCCGGTTTTAATGAAAACGAGCAAAGACGGCCTTTTGTCGGGCGGGCGGGACAACTCCTAAACGAACTTATAAAAAGCGTCGGCTGGAAGCGCGAAGATGTCTATATTACAAACATAGTCAAACGCCGCCCGCCCGACAACCGGGACCCCCTCCCCGAAGAAATTGAGACCTATAAGCCCTATCTTGCCCGACAGATGGAAATATTAAATCCGCAAGTCATCGCCTCCCTCGGCCGTTTTTCTATGAATTACTTTCTGCCTTTCGGCAAAATCAGCCGCGACCAAGGTAAGGTCTTTGAAGCCGCCGGCAGATTGATTGTCCCGTTATTCCATCCAGCCGCGGCGCTCCGCTCCACGGAGGTCTTAAATCAACTGAAATCAAGTTTTGCCCGACTTCCTAAAATCGTTTCCGGCGCGATAAAACCGGAGGCGGATTCATCAATCGCGGTGGACTTCACTGCCCGCAGAAAAAAGGAAACTGTTCCTCAAGGAAGTTTGTTTTAGAAAAAAGAAAACTCGTTTTAGAAAACGCAAAAATCCCGTCTGATATTCTAATATGCCTTGCCTCGCCGCTCGTCTGGCCTGCCTGCCGCCTGCCGGTAGACAGGGTAGGCAGGGCAGGCAGGCGGCAGGCAAGGCGGGCGGGCAAGAATATCAGAATGCGTTGCCGGCGCGGGGCAAAAAACTATTCGGCTTTAAAAAGGTTCGCGCCCTCCTTAGCGGGCTTGGAAAGTTTAACCGCCACTTCCTGCCCTTTCTTGCCCGACTCAATCGGCTGGTGGTCAAACTGAAGCGAGGCAACCGAGTCCTCAAATTCATCGGCTCCCCGCTTGATTTTGATTTTATCACCAAGTTTCAAAACGCCCGCAAGCTTCACCACCGCTACGCCGATTTTGTCGTACCAATGAATGACTTCGCCTATTAGCTTTTCTTTCATCGGCATTTCTTTTTTTGTATCTTCTGCCATATAGGTAACATAGAGCTGGCCTATAACCCGACCTTTTACTTAATGGTATTACTTTAGAAAAGTTTGTAAATGCGCAGGGTGAGAGTCGAACTCACAGGATCCAGTGGACAAAGGTTTTACAGACCTCCCCCGCTCCCTACGGGACTACCTGCGCAAAAACTTATCTTTATAATATCCTATCAGCTTTTCAAGTTCTAACAAGAGTTTCTTATCGTTATATTGACTTCAAGGAAATTTCAATCCCCCGATTACCTTTCGACGGTCGGGGGATTCTTAGAACTTATGCGGGCAATTCCTAATCTTTAACTTCTGATTTTTTATACCGTTAACTCTTGGTCGTCGGCAGTAGGTCTCCTAACATCGGCATCTCCGATTCAATAAGCGCGCCCTTGCGGCCCTTCTTTACATCAAAAGTGAATTGGTTGTCCTTGGCACCGACAATTATCACCCCGCCTTTCATCAGGCCTTTGGAAATCATCAGCGAAGCAATGGGCGTTAAAATTTGATTTTGTATCAACCGCTTAAGCGGCCTTGCTCCATATTGAGGATTATAACCCTCCTTGGAGAGGAGCTCCACCGCTTCGGGTAAAAGTTTGAGCGTGATTTCCTTAGCCGCGAGCCGTTCTTCAATCTGACTAACTTGAATATCCACAATTTTTCTAATCGCTTCCGGCGAAAGAATGTCAAAGACGATAATTTCATCCAAGCGATTGAGGAATTCCGGCCGGAAATGGTCTTTGAGAGCCGAAAGCACTTTGGTTTTGGCATCGGCGTAATTGGCCGCGTCGCCCGAAGTCGTCGCAAAACCGAGCTTCTCCATCTTATCTATAAACTGGGCGCCAATGTTGGAAGTCAAAATAATAATGGCGTTTCGGAAATTGACGTGCCGGCCCTTGGCGTCGGTGAGCCGGCCATTATCAAGGATTTGAAGCAAAATATTGAAAACCTCCGGGTGCGCTTTTTCAATTTCATCTAGAAGCACCACCGAATACGGCCGGTGCCTAATGGTCTCGGTAAAGGTCCCGCCCTCTTCATAACCAACATAACCCGGCGGCGCGCCGATGAGTTTGGAAACAGAATGTTTCTCCATAAACTCCGACATATCCACCCGAATCAGGGCTTTCTCATCGTCAAACATAAACTCGGCCAGCGCTTTGGTAAGCCCGGTCTTGCCGACCCCGGTGGGGCCCAAGAAGATGAACGAACCAATCGGCCGATTGGGGTCGGCGATGCCGGCGCGCGAAAGCTTAATCGTTTCGGCAATCTTTTTAACCGCCTCATTTTGGCCGATAATTTTCCTATGAATTTCTTCCTCCATCCTATTCAGCTTGTCGGCCTCGGCTTCAAGCATCCTCATTACCGGCACGCCGGTCCAGCGCGAGACCACTTCGGCAATGTCGTTTTCAATAATTTCCTCGCGGAGAATTCTCCTCGTTGATTGAAGCTTCTTAAGCCGCTTCATTTTCGCTTCCAGCTCTTTCTCAAGCGCCGGAATCCGGCCATAGCGGATTTCCGCCGCTTTGGCCAAATCAACCCGAACCTCCGCCCCCTCGGCTTCAATCCGGGCCTGCTCGAGGTCTTTTTTCAATTGCTTGATTTCCGACAAGGTCTCTTTTTCATTCTTCCATTTAAGCTCAATTTCAGCGGTCTTCTCTTTCAAATCGGCAATGGCCGTTTCAATTTCTTTGACTCTCGCCTTGGCTTTTCTTGAAGAAGCGGAATCCTTCTTAAGCGCTTCCTTCTCAATTTCAAGCCGCATCACTTTCCGTCTGGTGTCTTCAAGAACCGGCGGCATATTCTCCAAAGAAATTTTAAGCGACGACGCCGCTTCGTCTATCAAATCCACCGCTTTGTCGGGTAGATATCGGTCGGTGATGTAGCGGGCGGAAAGATGGACGGCGGAGAGAATGGCATCGTCGGTAATTCTGACGCCGTGAAAAAGCTCGTATTTTTCTTTAAGGCCGCGAAGAATCGCCACCGCATCCTCAACTGAGGGCTCGGCGATATAGACCGGCTGAAACCGGCGGGTCAGAGCCGGGTCTTTTTCAATGTGGCGCTGGTACTCTTTGAGAGTGGTGGCGCCAATCACTCTAAGATCCCCTCGCGCCAGCGCCGGCTTCAACATATTGGAAGCGTCCATCGAACCCTCGGCGGCGCCGGCGCCGACCAAAGTATGAATCTCGTCTATGAAGACCATTACTTTGCCCTCGGAGCGCTCAATCTCTTTCATTATGTTTTTCAAGCGCTCTTCAAATTCGCCGCGGTATTTGGTGCCGGCGATTAAAAGGCCCAAATCCAAAGAAACAAGCTCTTTGTCTTTAAGCGACTCCGGCACATCGCCCGAAGCGATTCTTCCCGCCAAACCCTCGGCGATAGCGGTTTTGCCGACACCGGCTTCACCGATTAAAATCGGATTATTTTTCGTCCGGCGCGAAAGTATTTGAATGATTCTGCCGATTTCCTGGTCCCGGCCGATGACTGGGTCAAGTTTGTTCTCTTTGGCCAGCTTGATTAAGCTCCTTGTGTATTTGGACAGGAACCGGAATTTCTTGGTCCCGCCGATGTCGGTAACTTTGGTCCGACGCAATTCTTCCAAGATTTGAAGCGCTGAATTCTTTTCCACCTTGAAACGAGTGAGCATTTCCCGCGCCGCGCCTTGCGTTTCAAGAAGAGCGAGAAAGAGGTGTTCGGTTGAAACAAATTCATCCTTAAGAGACGCCGCTGCCTTGCCCGACATTTCAATGGCGCCGGCCAACTCGGGAGTAAGATATATTTGATAAGACGGCGAAAGCACTTGGCCGGTTTCCGGTCCGTCAATGGACTCTAAAATTGAGTCAGTTAAAAGAATAGTGTCCACTCCAAGCCGCTCGAGCATGGCGTGGACGATGCTCTCTTCCTGAAGGAGAAGGGCGGCAAGCAGGTGGAAAGGCCCGACATGATTCTGGCCGCGCTCTATGGCAAGCTCGTGGGCGCGCCTGATGGCTTCTTTGGCTTTGGTTGTGAAGTGATTAAACGGAGGCATAGAATTTATATTTTAGATATTCATAATTATTTTTATTTAACTATATCAAATCACTTCTCGCCCCGTAGTCAAAAATGTTCACATTTTTGTACTACTGGGGTGATTAAACGAAGGCATATTGTGAAAATATCTAATTTCTCTTTGAATTACGAAACACAAAATTTTATGGTTAGTTCCGTAAAATCTCCTTAAAAACTTAAGGATTTTGCGACCCGAGGACCTAAAATTTTGTGTTTCGTAATTCACGCTAATTTCTAATTCCTGCCTGCCTGACTGCCGTCAGGCAAGTCCGGCAGGCAGGTCTAATTTCTAAAAGTACCACCCGAACAAAATGTAAAATAACCGTCTAAAATTAAAGATGAAAGCGAATAAATATTAAAAAATCCCACATTATTTATTTTACATTTTTCCGAATTATACAATTCAGACGGAATATGTCAACTGGGAGCCCTCTTTCGCCGGATGGATTTGCCAAGAAATCAGATGGCGGGTTTGGCCGGCGGCTTTTGTTCTGATTTCTGCTCCTGCTTGGAATTTAATTTTCTAAGCGCGGCGCTTAAAAGCGTAGCGGGCAGAAAATCAGCTGTGCCTTTTCTCATATTCCCAGAAAAAGCGATGCCGATAACCTCCCCCGAAAGATTCAAAAGAGGAGAACCGGCGACTACGCCTTCACCGAATATATTGGTCTCAATCCGATTGAATGAGGACGTGGTGGTCGCAAGGTCATCTTTTCTGAATGGCACCAAACTTGAAATCACGCCGAGTAGCACCCGGTCATTCCCCTCTCCGCTAAGAGCGATAACCGATTGGCCAAGCTTGATTTCTCCAGATGAAGCCAGGCCAGCCGCTGGCAAAGAAAATTTTTCCCCTTCAGCCGGTTCCGCTTTAAGAATGGCAAGCCCCGAATCGTCCGTAAATAAAACTTTGGCGCCATACCCCTTTTTGTCTGATAAGACCATTATGTATGCCCCTTCTCCGCTTACGACGCTCGCTTCGCTCGCAATCAAGCCGTCGCTTGAAACAATGACGCCGACGCCGATGAATCGGGAAACGGACAAGCCGTCTTCTCCGAGGAAATTCTTATAAATTCGCACTACCACTTTACTATTTTTCTCAACGGCCTTGACTGTTAAATCGTCGGAAGTGACAACTACGGTTTCCTTGGTAATTACCGCCGCCCCTTTGGCCGGCGTCTCCACCACTTTCTCAATGGTCCGCTCCACGATGCGGTTTATTGTTTGAGTTACACCTTGGGGCTCTTGCTCCATCAACGAAACGGTGATAATGCCGGTCGCAAGCGATGTAACGAACGAAACCAGAAGGGTAACCAGGACAATTTGTTGTTTAGTGAGATTTTCCACGCTTATATCATAGCCGATTTGAAGCGGGACGCAAGAGAAATTCCGAAAAGCCCCGTCATTTAAGACACCTACGCAAGGTCTCCGCGAAGCTTTTAACATCGGAGAGGGCGGTAAAGCGACCCAAAGTAATCCGTAAAGTGGAAGCAGCTTCCTCGTCGCTTCGGCCAAGCGCTTTGACCACATAAGAAATTCTTTCATCGGCCAAACAGGCGCTTTTGGTGGAAACGGCAAAACCAGAGGTATCAAGCTTCAGCGTTAAAAGTTCTGTATCAATGTCGGGTAAAGAAATATTTAAATTATTCGGTAACCTTTCTTTCATACTGCCATTCGTTACCACCTTTCTGCCTACCCCGTCTATTCTCAAATTCTCAAGAATTTGAGAATAGAGAAAGTCGCGAAGTTTACGGAGGCGTTTTGATTCGCGTTCGCGAATGGCTTCACAAATCTCAAGCGCCCGAGCCAAGCCAACGGCAAGATAGACGGGCACGGTGCCGGAACGAAAGCCGAATTCTTGCCCGCCACCGAAAATAATGGGCGCAAGTGAAGCGCCACGCCGGACATAAAGCGCGCCAATACCTTTAGGACCGTAACTTTTTGAACCGTCAATAGAAACCAAATCGGCGCCGAGCGATTCCACTTTTAACGGCAGATAACTCGCCGCTTGGCAAGCGTCTATATGGAAAACCGGCCGACTGATTTTCCGCAAGGAATTGGAGATTGTGAAGTATGACTTATCGGCGCACTCATTGAGTATGGATGAAATTTTACGAATCGGCTGAACGGCGCCGATTTCATTATTAGCATATCCTATTGAAACCAAAAAGGTCTCCGGCCGAAGCGACTTCCTAAATTCCGCCAAATCGATAATACCGTCTGCTTTGACCGGCAAATAAGTTACGACGACTCCCCTCCTCTCAAGTTCTCGGAATGCCTCTAATACCGACGAGTGTTCAATCCTTGTCGTGATTGCGTGTAATTTTGTATGGCGAATCATTAGTCGCGGGTTGTCAGTTACTCCAGCCGTAATTCCAAAAATTGCCAAGTTGTTTGCCTCCGTTCCACTGGAAGTAAACACTATTTCATAGGGCTTCGCGCCGAAAAATCGCGCGACAGTGGCGCGGGCATTTCTTAACGCCTCCTTGGCAACCACGCCCTCCTTATGAATTGAATCCGGATTGCCAAACCGCTCACTCATAAACGGTTTCATATCCTTGAAAACCCGTTCATCAATCGGCGTTGTGGAGGCGTAGTCAAGATACACTCGCTTATGATTGCCTGTGTTGCTCATAACAGTTCTTAAAAATCAGGGCTAATTGATTCACACCGAAATAATTTAAAATGTAAAACCACAACTCAAAATCTAAAATATTTCATTTTTCACATCTAGCTGTCTATTCAGGAATCGTCTGCGTCAGGTCCGCGTGCTTGCCCTTTGTTTAAACCACTCCACCGTTTTTTGAAGACCTGCCTCAAAAGAAACAATCGGCTTGTAACCAAACATTTTTCTTGCCTTGCTGATATCGGCGTGAGTATGACGAACGTCTCCAAGCCGTATTGGACGCTTCTTAAGCGAAAGTTTCTTGCCGGAGAATTCTTCAATAAGCACTTTAACGGCCAGCAAATCAGTCCGTTCTCCGTGAGCGATATTAAAGACATCGCCAAAAAACTCCCTAACACTCTCAAACGCCAAGATATTCGCTTCAACCGCGTTATCAACAAAACAAAAATCGCGCGACTGCTTGCCATCGCCTTCCAAAAAGGGCCTTTGGCCCTTCTTCGGAAAATACAATCGCTCAAGCCAAGCGGACATCACGGTGGAATAAGGCGAATCGCCGTATTGCCCGGGACCAAAAACATTGAAATAGCGAAGGCAAACCGACTCCAAGCCGTAAAGTTTGCCGAATGATTGGCATAGAAGTTCGCCGGCGTACTTTTGGAGGGCGTAAGGCGAAACCGGATTCGGCGGATTTTCGCCCTCTTTAGTCGGCAAAATCTTCGCTCCGCCGTAAACCGACGATGATGAAGAAAAAACGAATCGCTTAACTTTGTAATCCCGCGACTTCTCTAAAAGCAGAGCGGTGCCGTAAATATTCGCCTTGGTCGTTTCAGCCGGCTTCTCAACGCTTAGCGATACGCGGGGCATGGCGGCAAAATGAAAAACATATTCCGGCCGATGCTTATTGAAAATTTTTTCCACCGCCTTCGCGTCGGCAACGGATGCGTTGTAGAAAATAATCCTTCTATCCAGCAATGATTTCTTCCCGCTTGAGAAATCATCAACGCCAACGATTTTAATTTTCGGAAATCTCTTGCTGAAAATTCTCACAAAGTTGCTTCCAATAAACCCCGCCGCGCCCGTCACTAATACGGTTCTTGTTTTCATATATACATCGTGAATTACGAAATGCTAAATTTTACGGTTGGTTCCGCAAAATCTCCTTAAAAAACTAAGGGATTTTGCGACCCGAGGACCTAAAATTTAGCATTTCGTAATTCAAAGTATATACACTATAACGGCTCCGCAAAATATTTATCCCTTTCTCAAAATAAAAAAATGTGGTAGAGTTAGAAATCGTAAAATGTAAAGCGAGAAACCAAAATCTAAAATTTAAAATTTATTCTTCTGAATTTTAAATTGTAATTTTGACTTTTGCGTCTTATATTTTGAATTGGCCAGAAACATGGCCACTCAAGTTTATTTATGACCAAAATCACAATGCAACCGAAAAACTCCGAGTTTGTAGTTCGTCCCCCCGTCGTGGTGGTGATGGGCCACATTGACCATGGCAAATCAAAACTTCTTGATTATGTCAGGAAAACCAACATTGTAGACAAAGAGGCCGGCGGCATCACCCAGCATGTCGGCGCCTACGAGGTAATCAGGGAAAGTAAAAACGGGGAGAAGAAGCGAATAACTTTTCTGGACACGCCGGGCCATGAGGCATTCGCCGGCATCAGGGCGCGCGGAGTGGAGGCCGCCGACATCGCTGTTTTGGTGGTCTCGGCAGAGGAAGGGGTCAAAGCCCAAACCATGGAGGCCCTTGCCTATATAAAGAAAGCCGGCATCCCTTTTGTCGTCGCGATTAATAAAATTGACAAACCGGAAGCGAACATTGAAAGGACGAAACAAAGTTTAGCCGAAAACGAAATATATATTGAAGGATACGGCGGGACCACGCCGGCCGTCGCCATTTCCGCCAAAGAAGGCACCCATGTTGATGAACTGTTGGATATGATTCTTTTGGTGGCGGAGCTTGAAGAACTTAAAGGCAATGCTCAAATCCCGGCCTCTGGCGCTGTTATTGAAAGCCACCTTGACCCCCGAAAAGGCATTTCGGCGACGCTAATCATCAAAAACGGCGTCCTAGAGAAAAGCCAGTGCGTTGTTGCCGGAGACGCCTACGCCCCAGTCAGAGCCATTGAGGATTTCCTTGGCAAACCCGTCTCTTCAGCAAGCTTTTCAAGTCCCGTGATAATCTTTGGCTGGAATAAAGTGCCCGCGGTCGGATTGAAATTTGAGACCTGCTCCACAAAAAAAGAAGCCGAGGCCATAACCGTTGCGAGCAAAAGCAAGACCAAAGTTAAGGCCGCAAAGACGAAAAGCGAAACCGCGCTCGACGCGCCGAAAAAACCGGAACTCGCGCTCGTCATTAAAGCCGACACATCGGGAAGCGTGGAGGCCACGCTCCACGAAACGGCGACAATAAGCGACGGAGCCGTTACGCTAAAGATACTCCAAGCGGGCGTGGGCGACATATCGGAAAACGACGTTAAAATCGCTTTAGGCGCCAACGCGATAATTTTAGGATTTAACGCCAGCATTAACCCTGACAGCAAGAATCTGGCTCTTCGCTCCGGCGTCCAAGTGGAAATTTTTGACCTGATTTATAAACTTAAAGAATGGATTGCGGCTGAAATCGCCAAACGAACGCCGAAAGTGGAAATTGAGGAAACCACCGGAAAAGCCAAAATACAGAGGGTGTTCGGAATCGGCAAATCCGGCCAAGTCGTCGGCGGCAAGGTGGAATCGGGCCAAATTAAACGCGGCGGGGTGATAAAAATCATAAGAAGAGACGCGGTAATCGGCGAAGGGAAAATAAAAAACTTGGAGCAGCAGAAAGTTAAAACGGACGAAGTCGGCAAGGGACGGGAATTCGGAGCGCTTATTGAATCAAAGTTTGAAATCGCCGGAGGCGATTTCATTGAATCGTTCACCAAAAATTAGCGCCTATCATAAAGACAATGCGGCATAGAGAAAAATTAACGGAAGTCATTAAAAGAGAAGCGGCAAAATACATCGCGGAGAACGCCAATCGTTCTCCTTTGATAACCGTAACCGACGCGATAATGCCTTCTAAAACCGAAAAAATAAAAATTCTGGTGACGGTTTATCCGGTGGAAAAAGAGGAGCCGGCGCTTGAATTTTTAGAAAGACATCGGCGAGACCTTTACGCCACACTTAAGGAAAGAATCCGCGCCCGAGCGTTGCCTGACATAAAGTTCGGCATTGACGGCGGAGAAAAGAATCGCCAGCGGATTGACCAGATTTCTGCTAATATGTAGCGGCGGCCTGGTAGACAAGTGGCAAGTCAAGAGTCTGCAAAACTCTCATACGGGGGTTCGATTCCCCCCCAGGCCTTAAGAAAATCGTTTGGCGATTTTCTGAAAGGCA
>Ga0209211_10004918_pt1 | contig 20356 bp, 22 predicted proteins | sample RifGroA2_FD_183992 | JGI IMG/M metagenome (GOLD analysis project Ga0209211, IMG submission 183992) | Groundwater microbial communities from Rifle, Colorado, USA - Groundwater A2 (SPAdes) (version 2) | ecosystem: Environmental > Aquatic > Deep subsurface > Groundwater | place: Rifle, Colorado...
TTCCCTTAATGATTCATCGGCATTATCAAAATTCTGGATTGCAGTCAAAGATATTACTAAATCAAAGGAATGGTTCTTGAACGGCAATGATTCAGCTCTGCCAAGAATTTTCTTGTCCTTTTTGTTTAATTTAAGCAGATCAATGCTGCTGTCAATTCCAACGACAAAGTTCTCAAATTCAGACGAAATTCCTGTTCCACAGCCAATGTCAAGAACCCTTGTTTTTCTTGGGATTCTTATTTTTTCTTTTATTATCCTTAATTTCTTCCTTTGCTCTTCAGAATAAAGCCCGTTGTAGGAACTTGCAATTTTGTCGTAATAATTCATTTCATGCCAAATCAAGCTCATCTTCCCTAAACTGCGAGACGCCTTTCCATTCTTTTTCTGCCATTTGCAGCCTTTCCATTGTGCCGACATCAAACCACTGCCCGGAAAATGGAAATCCCCTCAATCTTCCAAGCTTTGCAAGCTTTGGAAAAATATCTTTCTCTATCATGGAATATCCATCTGGTATCATATCAATCACTTCAGGCTCAATTATGTAAAAGCCCGCATTGATGAGATTGCTTGGAGCCTCGTCTTTTTTCGGTTTTTCAACAAACTCAACAATCCTTGAGCCTTCCAGTTTTGCAACCCCATATTGAGAAGGGTCATCAACCGTTGTCAATGCAATCGTCGCAAGTGCATTCTTTCTTTTATGAAGACGATACATCCTTGCTATGTTTATATCTTTAAGAACATCCCCATTTAATGCAATGAAAGTGTCTTTCAGCTTTTTCCTTGCAAGCTTTAATGGGCCAGCAGTTCCCAGAGGAGTATCTTCCTCAACATAACTTAAGTTTATTCCAATCTTTGAGCCATCCCCATAATGGTTCCTTATTTTTTCTTTCATATAACCGACACAAAGCACTACATCTTTGATGCCATATTTCTTAAGCAAATCGAGAATGTGCTCCATTAAAGGTTTTTTTTGAACCATAATCATCGGCTTGGGCATTTTATCTGTCAAAGGCCTCAACCTTGTTCCTTTTCCCCCAACTAAAATTACAGCCGTGCTTGGAATATTTGCGCCAAGGGCTTCTGACAAAATAATCTCAATTTCCTGGCTTCTGTTCTTTATGCCTGCGCCGTCTATCCTTTTGTCTATCTGCTTCAAAAGCTTCTTCTCAAGTGTTATTGTGATCCTTTCTTTCATCAGGCCAAAGTGCTGGAAACCTATTTATAAAGATTTTTGTTTTAGTATGATGAAGTATGATGATAGAAAACTTTATAAAATAGTTAGAATTGCGGGAAACTGGGGATTTGATGGACAGGAATCTTGCTTTGGATTTTGTAAGGGCGACAGAGGCTGCAGCAATAAGCTCTGCATTCTGGGTCGGAAAGGGAAATGAAAAACAGGCTGACCATGCAGCTGTTGAAGCAATGCGAAAGGCTTTTTCTGTGATTGACATGAATGGCACTATTGTCATTGGAGAAGGTGAAAGGGACGAAGCTCCAATGCTCTACATCGGGGAAAAGGTCGGCTCTGGAAAAGGGCCTGTGGTGGACATTGCTGTTGACCCGTTGGAAGGAACTACAATTACTGCAAGAGGGGACCCAAATGCAATGGCTGTCATGGCAGCTGCTCCAAAAGGATGCTTGCTGAATGCACCGGACACTTACATGGAAAAGATTGCCGTTGGCCCATTATGCAAAGGGCAGATTGATCTTGACGCCTCTGTTGAAGAAAATTTACAGGCAGTTGCAAAATGCCTTGACAAGCCAATGGATGAAGTCACCACAATTATCCTTGACAGAGACAGGCACAAAGAGCTTATTGAAAGGGTGAGAAAATCAGGATGCAGGATCAAACTGATAAGAGACGGGGACATTGCAGGCGCGCTTGCGCCAGCTATTGAAGATTCTGGAATTGACATTCTTTTTGGCTCTGGCGGAGCCCCTGAAGGAGTAATTGCAGCTGTTGCCTTAAAGTGCCTTGGCGGAGAAATCCAGGGACGATTAAAATACAGGAACGAAGAAGAAAAAGAGCGCGCAAAAATTATGGGCATCAAGGATATGAACAAAAAATTCATGATAGATGACCTTGTCAGAGGAGAGGAGGCAATGTTCGCTGCAACCGGCGTTACAGACGGAACGATATTGAAAGGAGTAAATTTCTTAAGCCATGGTGCAAAGACTCATTCTATGACAATGCGGGCAAAAACCGGAACAGTCAGAATGATCGAGGCCCATCACAGATTTGAGCACTATCCGGATTATTAGAAATCAAATTAAACAATAAAGGTGATTGAAAAATGCAGAAGATAACAGAAAAAGATGTGATAGTTCCGGCAGACGTTCCAAAGAGCATGCACAAGGATTATGTGCACAATTTCTTGAAGGTGACTCATAATTCCGGCAACTTAATGCTGTTTGCAGGAGACCAGAAAATCGAGCACTTGAATGATGATTTCTACGGCAAAATAAAAGTGGGAAATGACGAAGTGCAGATTCCATTGGATGATGCGGATCCAGAGCATCTTTTTAGGATTGCATCTCAAGCAAGAATCGGAGTTTTTGCAGCGCAGCTTGGCCTGATAGCGAAATATGGGCCAACATACAAAGATATTCCGTACCTTGTGAAATTGAATTCAAAATCCCATCTTGTAAAGACTTCTCAAAAAGATCCGCAAAGCTGCCAGATGGTTTCGGTTGAAGATGTTGCAAAATTCAAGAAAGAATCCGGCTTGAATATCATGGGAGTTGGCTACACTGTTTATGCAGGTTCTGAATTTGAAAGTGAAATGATAAAAGAAGCAGCGCAGGCAGCTTTCCAGGCCCATCAGCATGGAATGCTTGCAGTGTTCTGGATGTATCCAAGGGGAAAAGCAGTAGCAGACGAAAAAGACCCTCATCTTGTTGCAGGCGCTGCAGGAATGGGCGCTTGTCTTGGTGCAGATTTTGTAAAGGTCAATTATCCAAAAGCAAAGGAAGGAAAATCATCAGAGGCATTCAAAGAAGCCATAATGGCAGCAGGAAAAAGGACCGGTGTCATAACAGCCGGCGGTGGCTCAAAAGGAGTTAGGGACTTTTTGCAGGAAACATTTGACCAGATAAACATCTCAGGATGCAGAGGCAATGCGACCGGAAGGAACATACACCAAAAATCCTTGAAAGAGGCAGTTAATTTAGCAAATGCGATATCTGCAATAACTATTGATGGTAAATCAGTTGATGAAGCAATGAAGGTTTTTGGCGAAAATTAACTTGTTATTTAACTGAGTTTCAAATATAAAGATTCTTAATATTGAAAAATTTCCTTGAAGGAAATTTTTCGGATTGAATGTTTTTTAAGTTAAAATGGTTTTAGAAGAATTGCAAGGTAGCAAAAATGGTAACTTAAAATGCCAATTAAAGTAGCACTAGTCGGATACGGAACAATTGGAAAAAGGGTTGCAGATGCAGTTGCGATGCAGAAAGACATGAAACTTGTTGGTGTGACAGCCCATTCTTACAGCTTTAACACGGAAGTTGCAAAGGAGAAAGGATACAGGATTTTTACTTTGCCTGAATGCGAGGCAGAGCTGAAGAATAATGGAATCAAAACAGAGGGAAGCGTGCAAAACCTAGTGGAGCAGGTTGATGTTGTCGTTGACTGTACTCCAAGAAAGATAGGCAAGGATAACATAGAGAAATATTATAAGCCAAACAAGGTGAAATCAATTGTCCAAGGGGGGGAAAAACACGCAACAACAGGGATTTCCTTTGTTGCGCAATGCAATTACAATGAGGCATTGAATAAGGACATCGCAAGAATTGTGAGCTGCAACACAACAGGATTATGCAGGACCCTTGACGCAATCAACAAGGAATACAGTGTCCAGAGCGTGCACGCAACAATGATAAGAAGAGGCGCTGACCCTGGAGACATTCATCACGGGCCGATTAATGCAATTGTTCCTGTTCTGGAAATGCCAAGCCATCACGGGTCAGATGTCCAGACAGTATTGCATGGGATGGAGATTTTCACTACAGCGTTAAGCGTTCCATCAACCTTGATGCACGTGCATACCCTGACTGTTGACGTGAAGAAAAAAGCAGTTGTAGAAGACATTATTAATCTTTTCAGGAATACCACAAGAGTAAGAGTCGTGAGAAATGCCGAGCATTTAAGGTCAACAGCTGAAATAATAGAATTTGCAAGAGATTTAGGGAGACCCAGGGGAGACATGCCAGAGATTTGCGTCTGGCAGGAAGCAATAGGGATAGTACAAAATTCTCACAATAAAATCCTTTACATGCAGGCTGTGCACCAGGAATCTGATGTCATTCCGGAAAACGTTGATTGTATCCGCGCAATGACGGGCTTCAAGGATGGCCAGAAATCAATTGAGATGACAAACAAGACTTTTGGGATAAAATAAAAATTTGTTATTTTTTGCCCAGCCATTCTAGGACAGATTTTATCTCACAGGCATCGGGATAAATGCCTTCATTGGGCATAATCCCACCAGAGGAATACCTTTTCATATCACTGTAAGCTTGGTCCAATTTTTGGAACATTGAAGGGTATTGCCTGACAAGTCGCTTCCCCTCAACTGTCCTTCTCAACACATCAACCATTTCTCGGAAAAACTCTGCATGGCTTGGTTCATAGGAAACTTTACCGGTTTGTTGCATAGACCTAAAATTCCTATAAACCGCAGCTATATCAACCATCAACAGTTTAATATCGTGATCCTTCTCTATTTTCCATCTCTCAACAAAATCAAGGGGAAATGTGTTTCCAGAATTTTGGATTTCGTCTTCTAGCATAATGCCCCTCTTAAGTCAAAGTTTGTCGCTTCTGTTATCTCGACTTCAATCTCGTCCCCAAGCTTTAAATCTCCTTTTACAACAACGGGCTTGTACGCAAAATTCCTCCCTAACCAGGATTCATTCTTGCCTTTTTCATCGATTAGAATTTTCCCTTTCCAGCCAAGCCATTTCTTATTGTTTGCGTTCGCGTTTTTCCTGTGCTGAATTGTGATTATTCTTGAGCGCTCCTTCATTTTGTTGGTTGAAACCTGCTTCATTCTTGCTGCAATTGTGCCTTCCCTTGCAGAATATCTTGAGATGTTGACTATATCTGGTTTTGTTTCATCAAGAATCTTCACTGTGTCGTTAAACTGTGAATCTGTCTCTCCAGGAAATCCAACTATGATATCGGTTGAAACTGTAATTTCAGGTATTTCTTTTCTAAAAGCTTCAACAACTGCCACAAAATCCTCTGTTTTATACTTTCTGTTCATTGAATTGAGAATTTCATTATTTCCGGACTGCAACGGGATATGCAGGAACTTTAGCATTTTATCATGCTTGTAAACTTCAATCAAATTCTTCAAAATTGTTATTGTGTTTCCCGGATTCATCATTCCGACTCTCACTTTGAAATCCATTGGCACAGACAAGATGTTCTGCAATAGTTCCACAATCTTTTGCTTTCCTCCTTGCTCAACCATGTAAGCTCCTGTGTCATTTGATGTAATCCAGATTTCCCTGCAGCCGGATTTCAAGTGTGCCTTGACATCTTCCCTTATTGCATCCATCGGATAGGAAACCAATTTTCCCTTGACTAGCTTTGTCGAGCAGAAAGTGCAAAAATAGTTGCAGCCGTTCAATATCGGGACTATTCCAATGACAGGGTTTTTCCTGACAGACGGGAGGTTGACCTTTGATTCATATTTCTTGTCCAGAAGCTCCAGCACGGTCCCGTTAACAGCATTTTCCACCACAGCTGTTATTCTTCCAAAATTGTGTGTGTTGACAAATGAAATCCTTCCATCAATTGCCTTGATTTTTGGGACAATGGAGTCTGTTATGCAGCCTGCAACAACCAATCCTTTTTCAGGGAACTGCCTTTTCAGCCTTCTCACTTCCCTTAATGCTGTGTGGTCCCCTTTTACAGTGCAGATGTTTATAACATTGATTTCTGATTCCTTTTCTTCTGCTAACTCAAGCCCTGAATTCCTGACAAGTCCCATCATCAGCTCTGATTCCCTTGCATTGCTGCTGCAGCCCTGAGTTATAAAATGTATTTTTGTCATTATTCTCTGGAAAAATCAGGCTATTTTAAATCTTTTCACGGCAATTGTTTGATTATTGCTTCTAGTTAAAAGATGCTTTTGCAAAGCCTGTGGAGCATGTAAAGGCTCTGGTGGCTGTAACTGAAAAATTTATCTGATTTCTACATCAAAATAACAACAAAAACTATTTATACCTAACTTCAGACTAGATTATTATGCCCATTTCATCAATTATAGGCATCAAAGGCACTGGCGTCTATTTTCCAAGAAAAAAAGTCAATGTTGAGCATATTGCAAAAACCTATGGGATAGACCATTCCAGGATAATAAAGGACCATGGTGTTAAGGAGATACATGTTGCCAGTGAGCATGAAACAGAATTTTATATGGCAACTCAGGCTGTGAAAGATGCCCTTAAAGATGCTAAATTAAGCCCTAAAAATATAGATTTAATGATTTATTGCAAAGGGTTAACTGTTAAGAAATCCGCTGCACCCAGTTCTTCCATTTTGATTGATGAGCTCCAGGCTTATAAGGCATACGGCTTTGACTTGGATGCTGGATTCATAGGGGGACTGATGGGAATACATATTGCTAATGACATCATACTGAATAATCCTAATATAAATAATGCCATTGTTGTTGCTTCCCAGGAATTTGACGAAATCTATCTTTTTGACAAGTCTTCAAGAGTTAAGAACATGATTTTTGGTGATGGCGCAGCTGCAGTAGTTTTAAGCAAGCAAGGCGCAAACAACAGCATTTTGTCTTCAACTTTCATCATTGACAATTACAGCGGCTTTGTCGAAAGCCTGATACGGAAGGAATTTAGGGAAAAATCCATAATGAAAAGGATAATGCATAGCTTTAATTCGTTGCCTGTGGTAAAGGATATAGATGGCAACAAGGTCATGATTAAGGCTGCAGAGAGATGGGTTGACAACTCTTACAGGGCAATAGATTTAGCTGTTAAGAGGATTAACCTTGATTTCAATGACATAAATCATTTCATAAAAACCCAATTATCCTTAAAGGAGACTGAAATGCTTGCCAAAAGGCTCAATATAGATAAAAATAAGATATTTAATGCTTCTTCAGAAAAAGGGCATCTTGGGCAAGCGGATATACTATCAAATCTCCACATGGCCCTCAAAAACATCAAAATGAACAATCTTGACATAATTGTCCTTGTTGCAGCAAATTATGACTGCTCATCTGGGGCAATTGTCCTAAGGAGATAACTTAGCTTGAATTTTTCAGAAAGTCTTAAATATAAGAATAATTAAGGGTTAGTATCGATAATAATTTTAAACATGATAAAAGGAGGTAATCCAAGTGTATAACAAAAAAGCACAACTTTCTGTAGAAACCATGATTATTTATGGCTTGGTTATTTTGTTTTCATTGTCCGTTTTGGGTTTGTTGATTTATTTCGGTGTTTTAGACTTAGGCTCATATTTGCCAGATTCATGCAATATAGGAGGGACTGGTGACTTGAAATGTGAGGAGCAGAAGTTAAGCAAAACAAGCGACAAATTCGAGCTCGGAATCAGGAATACAGGGCAAAGGCCGCTCAAAAGTTTAAAGGTGTCTGTAACAGACGCCGCAAGTACTCATTTTACCACATTAGGGCCAATAGTTGGAACAGTAGGTGGTACAGCCATAAGTGACCTCAATCCATTATCACCTGGCGATGTCGCTGTAATATCAGTTAGCGCCGGTGGAGACGTCAAGCCAGGAAAAGTCTTGAGAGGCACCCTTAAAACTGCATACGAATACAAAGATGGCGTTATTACTCAGGAAGCATCTGGCACAATAAGGGTTAAGGCAACTGATTAAATCTTTTATTTTTATTGTATATTTATAAAAAAAAGAGGTTCACAGCTCTGTAGTTGGAGCATCATTTATGCTTAAGAATAAATCCCAGTTGTCAGTAGAGTACTTAATTCTTACAGGGTTTATCATCGGAATTATTTCCGTTGTTTTAGTGGTTTTTTTAAAGGTATTTGCAAGCGGAAGCGCCCAAGACGCCATAAATGCCCAAAAGATAAATGACTTAGGGGATGATATAGTCAAAAAAGCCAAGCAGGTCTTTTATCTTGGATTATATTCAAAGCAGAATGTTGAATATGACATTCCCGATAATGTTGAATTTATGTTTATACTTGAATTAACAAAAAGTACAGGAGAGAAATTCTATTACTTTGGAATTCACGCAAAAGACAAGGAAATCAAGAAGCACTATTTCTTATCAGATGTTCCAATAGCTTCCGACGGTACTTTGGTTGATGTAGACGAAGATGACTTGTCATCATTGATACCGGAATGCTCAACTGCAACCTGCAAATTCTACAACTTTAAGGGCAATCTCATAAATCCAGGTAAAAAAGTTTTCAAAATTGAAACACGGCTTTACGGAGCAGAGCCAAAAGTTGCGATAGTGCCGAGCACATACTGAAAATGAGAAAATGCCAATTGTTTTTTGAATTCATAGTTATATTCGCTGTCATGCTTCTTATTTTTCTGGTTTTTTTGGCATTTTTTCCGGCAAGCCTTGAGAAGCTTGAATCGACTGAAAAGTTAGCTCAAAGGTTAGCGAATGAGATAAAAGTCAAGCTGATAACCGCTTCTCTAGCAGATGCTGATTATGAAGGGACTGTGCCCATCCCGAGCAGGCTGAACGCAGTGGATATTAAGCTGGTCATTTTCAAAAGCCCTGAAAATGCCATAAACATTAATGACACCGATACAGGTAAAATTCTTGCGAGAGCTTTTACTCCAAAAATTGACACAGCAACAATTATTGATCCTTATGGTGCAACTCTTGAAATAAAGAAAAATTACGCGGCTAATTCCGTGTCAGTAACATTAAAATGAAGGCAAAGAAATCCCAGGCAATCTCAGTTGATTTGGTAATAGCAATTGTAATATTTGCCATAATTTTCACAGTAGCATTAAGCTTGCTCTTCTCTTTCCAAAAAAAAGGCATTGATAACAGCCATGAGCTGGAAATGGAGTATGTATTTGCGAATCTTGAGCATAATCTTGAAGCAGAGCAGAAGATTTCAGTTACTAACAGGGATTTCATTAAGGATTACAGGATAGAGAAAGCAAAACTCAACAAATTTTTTAGTGATTTAGGGACAAGCAGCATTGACCAGTATGTTATTGGGAATCTGCCTCAGACTCATGGTATAGGATTGGAGCCTGAATCTTATGATGCCTGCTTATTTTTCATGGGCAATGACGGATTAAGATTGACTGTCAGCGGATTAGAGGCTGCAGGCTACCTAAAATCAGGCACTTGCCACGATAAAATAATAGTTTCTAATCCCTGTGATGACTACAAACAATCCATTTCATTGTTGAAGCCTGTGCTGCTAATTGAAGGAAGCACAGACACAAATAGGATACTGCAAATGAATTTAGTAATATGCAAGAAATAGAACATAGTAAAAAAGGGTATATGTATATTCTGGATGTACTTATTGCGGTCACTATACTTTTAGTTGGGATTGCTGTTCTTTTCTATCAATACCAGTTGCCCAATAAAACTGTCTATTTCACAGACCAGCTGTCTGAAGACATAGTTGGAGTTTTAGCCAGCACAAAAATCACAGAATATTGCGCAAATCCCGGCAATCCTGATAAAACTGTCTGCAGCTGCCCAAATTACCTAAATCTTAGCCAGATAGTCTGCAGCAGCCTGCTTGTCGACACAAATGCAAATCTGCTTTCTATGGCCAGTGAAATCATAGAAACCAGCTCAACCGACAAGAAGATTGTCCAGGACCTAATCTATGACATTTTTGTAAAAAAGAAAGTGATAGATGAAAAGCGATTTGGATTTGCAATATTATACACTGACTCAAGCTCAGGAATACCATTAGAGTTATACAACACTGAAACTTATATTCCGTAAAATGGCACAAATAACAAGAACCTCAATATTGACGGTTTCATTAGTGGCTTTGCTTTTATTCCTAATAATAATATTTACATTGTCCAATTCAAAAAAAATAGTAGAAAATGCTGAAGTTCAGGAGGAAAACAAAGCAGTTTCTGATGAATATTTGTATGATTGTTACAGTATGGGTGATGAAAATAAAAAAGTAATTTGCTTTGAATCGTATTACTTAAGTAAAAACCATACGCTTCTAACAAAAAAAGACAATTGCAAAATGCTAAATGAAATTAATATGGGGAAGTGTTTAGATGAATACTATATGGAACTAGCGTCAGAAACTACAACTATTTTTTGCATCCCAATAAGAGACGATAATTTAAGGAATGTATGCTCAGGTTTAGCAAAATGAAAACACTAAATAAAATCATGTTTTTGGCTGGTTTGTTTGTTTTATTACTTGAAACATTTGTGTATGGGATTGTCATCACAACTTTTAATAGTGCTGACATGAATATTAGTTTATTGTATCCGAGTGAAAAATTGACAAAAGCTTATACAATAACTATACCAAATGGCACTGTAAGTGAAGCTAGGATGAAAATAAGTGGTTCTGATATAAGTGGTAAAAAAACCTTACCTGCAGATGCTGTTCTGGTAACTGATGTTTCTGGAAGCATGGATGATAATTGCGGATCTGATCAAAAAGCTCAGCTAGGAGAAACTCCTTGCAAGATTAATGATGCTAAGAATGCTTCATTAACTTTTCTTGAAAATGTTGATTTGGATGTAATACACATAGGCCTTGTTCATTACTCTTATTGGAATTTCCCTTACACAGCTTTAGATACCCAACTAACTTCAATCAAAAAATTTTTAGTGAAAAATATATCAAAATACCAAGCAGATGGCTGGACTAATATGGGGGGTGGAATGAAGTTAGCCATAAATGAACTTTTAAGTTCGCGTGCCCAGCCAGGTGCTCCAAAATATATGGTACTTTTAACTGATGGAATGGCAAATTGTTATGCTAAAGGTTCTCCTCAATGCCCTCCAAGCGGAGAAACTCCACAATATATAGAAGGAGGCGCTAATTATTCACGGGAAATGGCTGAATTAGCAAAATCTAATGGAATAATTATATTTGGAATAGCATTTGGTAATGATGCTAACAAAGAACTGATAAAAAATGTATCATTAACCACCGGGGGAAAATGGTTTGAAACTTCAGACCCTGCCACTTTACGTACAATTTATGAAGACATAGCAGTAGAGATTAGCGTCACGAATTTCACAACTCCCACAATAAATTCATCAGTCCCAAAAAAATTTTTCGGCTGGAAATATAACACTGAATACAGCGGCAATAATATATGGAACAATGCAGTTTGCGGCGGTGGAGATGCTTCCTGTTCAGATTACAGAAATGTCATTCAGCAGAATCTAAACTTCTGTCCAACTAATCCTTGCACCATAACTTTCTCTGCATTCTCTTCAACAGTTGGAAGATTAGATTTATCCGATTTATACATAGAAATAAACGAGCCTCCGGTCACAAATATAGGCCCGACTGGAAAATGCAAAAAAGAAGACATTTTATGCGGCCAGACTTCAAGAACAGTGGATATAGATGACGGTTCCATGGTTACAGACCCAAATGATGCTCCTGATGAGCTCACTTGGAAATATAAAAATTCAATTGAAAGTTCAGGAGGGGCTTTCTTCAGCAATAACAGTGATTTTAACACAATAAGGCAGATAATTTTTGATGTTGATTCTGCGCATTTGAATGAGGCATTTTGGGAGACTTTTTTCTATAATGTCAGCGATCCATCTCAAGCTTATACAGAAGCTTGCATTAATGTAACTTATGAAGGGTGCGGAATATTAAAAGTTCAAAATGACAGTATAAACTTCAACAGCACCCAAACAACGGGATATGATTATAACTTAAGTAACCTTATAGCAGTGTATAGTGTTTCTGGGCCTCCTGGAAAGTTAAAGTTTGACATTCTTGGATTAACAAGCGGCAAATCTGTTTGTTTTAGCTTCACTATCCCGACTTTGGAGTATATCACTAACATTGATGCTCTGAACTCCAGCAAAAATTGTACGGAAGTTGTAAAAGTTAATATTTCTGCTCAGAATTATTCTTACCTTGGCTCCCATATTGCTAATTTAACGATCAATTTCTTAACTATACCTAAAAATATTAATTTGGAAGATGCGTCCATAACCTTTGACTACAGCTCATTTCCCGGGCACAAATACAATTTAAGCGATATGCTTGTTGACAAGGCCTCTCTTCCATGTCCTATTAAGGATATAAATTTTGTATTTTCATCTCCGACAAAATTTGCTATAAATGGGCCTGACCCTGAAATAAGCAACATAACTATTGTGCCATTGCCGGATTGGACAACAACCACTTCTGAAAAAATTACAGTTACAGCTTCGTGCACAGTTAATAGCGTCAATTATATCGATTCTGCAAATCTCGATATAACATACACAGCAGCAGGCGCTCCGAATGGCAAAATATCATGCATCTCCGTCCTTAGAAAGATTTTAAGAAATACTCCCTCAACAATCAATTTGGATGAAATGTTCGGTTTCAGCGGCGATTATGGTGAAGTCAACAAGCTCACAGAAGATTCGGGTCCAAAAATTGAAATAACCCCTATATTGCCGGATAAATTTGAAGCAAAATCTCTTGGGCTCTCGGGAGAAGAAATAGTTAACATTAAGCTTTATACCAATAATGGAATAGTATCTGACACATGCCCTATAAGATTTTTGGGGGTTAATACAAAATGCAATAAAGGGGCATGCATTGGATGTGCTGATTACGATTGTTTCATATCAAATGATTGTGTAGAAAGAGGCTTTGCAATTCTCAACGGAGGCACAGTCATTAGAATTCTTGATATTATTCCTGCAAGCTTAACAGGATATACTGTTGCTTCTTTTGAACCATTACCATCAAGCGGCTTTACCATAACTCCCATTGATTCACAAAGATTCTTGGCTGAAGGGGACTCTCTTCCCCATAATACAAGGGATATTGCAACTATGAAATTAAATTTTCCGGGCTATTCAGAAAAACCACAGGCATGTGCTGAATTAATCAGAGTAACCTATAACATAGGGGATTTAGTGTATGACCCTGAATCAGATTTGCTGATAACCGGCTCTAAATCCATAACAGGCTTTTTTGAAAAAAGCGGTTTGATCAAGAGCAAAGGCCCTTATATATTTACGGCTAAAGTGTGGCAAAGAAAATGAAAAAGGCTATGTTTTTTTCATTATCCACTATTTTCCTTATAGTACTTATATTTCTTATTTTCAAAAGCAAGAGTGAAATATTGGGCATAGACCGTGATTTCTACATTAGCAGAGCTCAACTGAAGACAATGGACCATTTTGTAAGAGATTTTGACGGGTATTATATTGAGCAGATACTAAAAACATCTTCAAAGCAGGCCCTTGTAAGCAGAACAAAAGGCCCTATAAAGTTTACCAAAGCCAATTTGGCTGATGTAATGAAGGATGGAATAGAAGGCATGACAACTTACATTGATCCGGTTAAGACGACTGATTCACTTTTCAGCCAGTCCTTGAAAACTCTTACATTTGCCCCAAGTGCTGCAGAATTTGATTATACATTAGAGGAAATAAGGCAATTAACATATAATACCATACAATTAGATTTTAAGGTAAATTACAAATTTGAAATAGCAGACAATAAGTGGGAGCAAAAAGATAAATTAGTTCAAATCAAAGAAATACCGGTCTATTCAATGTGGCATCCAGAGTTCGGTGCAGTAATTGATGAGTCCTGGGTTTTATTTCCAAACTATCCGCTGTATGATGCTGAAGGCAATAAAATTGGATGTGAAGAAGTTTACTGTTACCTACATGATGTTATGAGCGACACTGAACCTTGCTCAAGCATGAACATAAAGCCGCCATGGATAGCATCACTTGGCACCTGCTAGCATAAATAAATTCAATTAACAGATTACCGCAAAATATATAAGGTGGTATAAACGAATAAACAAAAAAGAGGTAAGATTAATGACGAAGATAGACTCATTGTTCCAGCTTGTTGAGAATAAGCAGAAAGTTTTTCTGGTTGATGCGGCAAAAGAGCTGGGCATTTCTGTTGCAAGCATCACAAAAATTGCAAGATATCTGGAGCAGCTGGATTTGTTCATTATTGATTATAAAAATATTAAAGGCCCAGTAATCAAGTTTTTGAAAGCTCCTGAGCTTGAATTTGAGCATATAGACGAAACAGAAATAATAAACAAGCTGAAATTTTATAAGAGCCTGCAGGATGTAAAATCCGCGAACAAGCTGCTATATGACACCTACCGCTATTTAAAAAGGAGAGATGACCTTGAAGCAAGAGAAATCTATTCGGACGTGCATAAGTATTATGTTGATAACTTCTTAAAAGAAAAGTCAAAGAAAGTCAAGGATATTATTACTAAATTAGACAACTACAAGATAAACATAGACAAGCTTATTGTTGAAGTTGAGATAATCAAGCAGGAGCTTGAGCCTGTGCCGTTCTACCTGCTTTTCCTTTTCAATATCAGTGATATAACCAGGATGGTAATAGAAAAGATAAAAGAAGAAGTCATAAGCAGGATAACAATTAATGTCATTTACAAAACCCATGAAGAGGAATCTCTGGTAAAGCACGAGTACAGAAACAAGCTGCTTGCAATAATGAAGGATGTCTTTCCAGACTTGAATGAAGAGACTTTACATGTATTCTGCGATTATATCATTCTTACAAGCCTTGGCATGGGAGATTTAGAAATATTGCTAAGAGACTCAAACCTTGAAGAAGTAGTTGTTAATAATGCATTTGAGCCGGTTTGGATATACCATAAAAAATTCGGCTGGCTAAAAACCAACATAATACTTGATAATGAATCAAAAATAGTGCATTTTTCAACTTTAGCCGGAAGAAATGTAGATAAAAACATAACTGCTTTAACACCATTAATGGACGCTCACCTAAAAACTGGAGATAGATTGAATGCCACTTTGCAGCCTATATCAACAAAAGGCAACACTATTACAATAAGAAAATTCGCCGAAAATCCGTGGTCAATAACTGATTTTATTACCGGCAAGACTATGGATTACTACACGGCAGCGCTGCTGTGGACAGCTATTCAGTATGAGTTGTCTATTCTCTTTGTAGGTGGCACAGGGTCCGGCAAAACATCCACCCTGAATGTTTTCAGCATCTTCATCCCTCCAAACCAAAGAGTAATTTCAATTGAAGATACAAGAGAATTAAAGCTTCCTTCTACGCTTCATTGGGTGCCTATGGAAACTAGGCTTCCAAATCCAGAAGGCAAGGGCGAAATAACGATGCTTGATTTGATAGTCAACTCATTGAGGATGCGCCCCGATAGGATAATTGTAGGGGAAATAAGAAGGAAAAATGAAGCGGAAGTCCTGTTTGAGGCAATGCACACAGGGCATTCTGTCTATGCAACCTTGCATGCGAACACGGTTCATGAGGCAATCATAAGATTGACATCTGATCCAATTGCAGTCTCAAAGTCCTTGCTCTCTGCTGTGGATATTATGCTGGTCCAGAACCGAAACAGGAGAACTGGCAAGCGTTACACATCTCAGGTTGCAGAGCTTCTTGAAGAGGGTGAATTTAATTTATTGACACAATATGATGTAAAATCCGATAAGATGGTTCCAGTCAAAAAGGCCGAGCAGATTTACAAAACACTGCAGCTTTTTTCGGGCTTAAACAAGGAAGAAGTGGATCAGGAAATAAACGATAAAATAAAGATTTTGAAGTATTTTGTCCAAAATAACATAAGAGATAATGAGCAGATTGCTTTGACGGTAAGCTACTATTATATCAACAAAGAGTATATAATGAACCAGCTGTTTGGTGGTAAAAATAAGTGAGCAATTAGACGAATTCATGAACAAGCTTTTTCCGCAGCTAAAGGATAAGCTTAAGTCTGCACAAATTAATTCAGAGGCATCAGGCTTTGTGCTTAAGATTTTTCTGCTGTCTTTTATTTTTTCACTGGCTTTTCTTGTCCCACTGGCCTTTGTTTTTCTTAAATATGGAATCCTGTTGTTTTTGATACCACTATTTATTTTTTTTTTAATTTCTTTATTTTTTTTGTGCCTGCGAATTCCGGATTTTAACATAAAGAGAATAGGCATTGAAATAGAGAATGACATTTTCATTCCAAGCAGGATGCTGCTTACGCTTTTAGAATCTGGAAACTCCATAATCACTGCCTTGGTAGGTGTGTCTTATACTAAAGCAAACTCCAGCAAATATTTTGGCAAGATAGCATCAGAAATATTTCTGGGAAAAAACATTGACCAGGCGATTGATGACGCTATAAAATATACCCCCAGTAAAAGCTTTAGGAGGGTTCTTGAGCCGATTAAGAAATCTTTAAAGACGGGGACCGATATTCAAAAAAATTTGCTGTCGACTTTGAACGACCTTTCAAAAGAAAAAATTATAGAGATTGAAAATTACGAGAAAAAGCTAGGGCCAATATCCATGTTTTACATGATATTTGGCACCATAATGCCAGTTTTGGGTGTAGTGGGGGTAGTCATGTTTATTTCCCTTATTGGATTAAAAGCTGAATTCTTTCCATTTTTTGCAATCCTTCTTGTATTGATTCTGCTCCTGCAATACACCTTTTTTTCTATTTTTAAAAGTATAAGGCCACTGGTGAAATTATAATGGAAAATGCCAGCAAGAATCCTCATTTTAGTTACAAACTATTTGTTTTCACAGAGGGCTTGGGAGATGCAATAATACCAAAAAAATACAGAAAGAATATTGTTGATTACCTCCATAAGGCTAACATAAAACATGTCCCATATTTTGGAATTGGGTTTTATGCGTATATCCTCTTTTTCTTGTCTATGGCTGCAGATATTTTTTTATTGCAGACTAATTACTTTTCAAACGTAGATATTATATTTGGAATTATCCTGTCTCTCTTTTTTATTCCCATTATTTTCTTATGTGCACTCACGATTTCTTTAATATTCTGTAAATTTTATCTGGACTTAAAAATTGCAAAGAAAGTAAGGAATATGGAAGAAGTATTTCCAGAATTTCTAGCGGAGCTTTCCTTGAATCTTAAAGCAGGACAAAACTTTGAAGAAGCGCTTGAAAATTCTCTGGAAAAGGAGTTTGGCTGTTTAAAAGACGAAATAGAGCAGATCTGCAAGAAAATAAGGCTGGGAACAGAAGTTGAAACTGCAGTTAATGAATTCACAAGAAGCTACAACTCAAGCATAATTGAAGAGGCATTTAATCTAATAGTTTTAAGCTGGAAAAAGGGAGCAAGAACTCCTACGCTCATTGACAGGATAGTGGATAATATAGAGGAAATAAGATTTTTGCGGAAAAAAGTGGTTGCAAGTGTCGGAAGCTACAGGATTTTCTTATCAGTTGTTACTTTGATTATTGCCCCTGCAATGTTCGCCATGTCGTTCTATTTGATAAGGCTCATAAGAGGGATAATAAATAAAGTTATAGAATCCGGAGGAAACCAGACAGTTTTTTTCAAAATAAATGCCATAAGGGTAAATGAAATCCATTTCATATGGTTTGCGTACATTGCGCTAGTGCTTATTTCATTATTCTGTGCAGCTATAATCTCGACAATTAAATCCGGAACATTAAAAGAAGGCTTCATGTACCTCATATACTATCCAGTCATCTCTTTGATTAGCTTCAGGATATTCATATTTTTATTTAGTATATTTTTCTCTTACTTCAAAATTTGAGTTATAGCCTACCACAACTCTTGCTCAATCGCCATTTCTTTTCTTTTGCGGAAACAGTTTCAATATCTATATCTGAATCTGGCTGTTCTTCACCTTTATATTATCTCAATGCAGTCATCCTTGATGGTGTTCAGGACAAGCTTTGTTTCTGTCCTTTCAACAAAATGATAGGTCTGGATTGTCTTGACAAAGTTATCCATCTGCCTTCTTGTCAAAAACCGCGCAAGCACGACCGCATCAAACGGGCCTGTTATATCGTAGACTGCAAAAACATTTGGATGGTTTGCTATCTTTTTCTCCACTTCAAAAAGCTTTCCGTTTGATATCTTTATTTCAATCAAAACTTCGACGTCATAGCCGATTTTCTCATAATTAAGCCTCGCCGAATATTTGCTTATCACTCCCTCTTTTTCCAGAGCCTTGATATGGTTCATAACAGTTACAACCGAAATTCCCGTTTTCTTTGCGATCTCTCTAAGCGAAAGCTTGGAATTCTGTGTTATCACGTTCAATATCTTTTTGTCTTTGGCAGTTAGTTCCATTTTGTATTAAAATTGTTAACTATTTTTTAGTTTGCTTAACACATATTTAAAGTTTTCCAGAATTTCCTAAACATTTGTTATAATATTTCTTCAAACATCTTAATAATATGTCTGTTCTCTAAGAACATAAATCCAGGGGTTATCAAAATGAACATCCAAGTTTTGGTGCAAAATGGCAGATTTTTGCATGCGCCGCCTTACTGTGGGATAGATGGCAAAATAATTTTTGACAGGATTGGAGTTGTTGGAATTGGAGATGTCAAAGGAGTCAAACAGAGGCTGATGGAAGGGTATCATGGTTTTCCTACAGGAGATTTAATGCCGCCTGCTTTAATCTACCAGGTCGGCACATTTGAACCTTATGTCAATGAGGCGCTTATTGTTACGGGGCACACAAGCTACATAGTAAGGCCGCACGCTGCATTTTCAGCCAGAAAATCTGGCGAGGGTGAAATTAGAAGGAACCTTGATTCTTCTGAAATCAAGAATTTGAGAGGCATTCTAAAAGAGTTTGGTGCATTCTACTGCTATACACCCACAAGAGCATCGATAGGCAAAGACGGCAAAATAAATTACAAGAATGCTGCAAGGGCAGTTAATGTCCCATTGACAATAGACGAGATGGTTTTGAAAAACATAGTGAACGGGGGGATTAAAAATGTGTGACGCAAATAATGGAGTAATTTACAATTACGGTGAGAAAGGAGCTGGAGCGGAAGCAAGAGTGTTCCTACAGTTCAGGACAGGTTTTCCCGGAATAGGAGGTTGTATAGAAACAACTGAAGGGGCAAAAGTCGCATTCAGGAAAAACCACAATACAGTTCATGGGGAAGGTGATGGAGACTTCTTGAGGCATACCTTATGCAAAAAGCTTGATGACTATTTTGGAAGAATGAAAAAATACAGGGTTTCGCACGTTGCGAGACCGTTTGGTTCAGTAAGTTCACTTTGCGGAGATGGGACTGAGGCCAGCATCTATGAGTGGGTTACTGGTAGTGAAGGTTTTCCTTGGGAAGAAAGGGACGAAGAATTCAGGAGGGTGAATGTCCAATTAGTTGAATGGGGACCCTTTGTAGATAATTTTTGCGGGGCAGGCATAAGCATTGGATCAGACATTTCAGATTGCGAGGATACAAACATCTCCAAAAATATTATCCATGCCGAACTAGGATCCTACAATGAAAATGGGTTATCTCCTTTTTGGAAAAGAATAGACTTTGGTCCGCGCAGTGTTCCAATTAGTTACGAAACACTTTTCAAATATTTGCGTGAGAACAGGACAGATTTAGTTAATGTTCTTAGGCTTGAAAGATATCAAATGATGGAATTGATTGCAAATTACATTAGTAAAGGCGCAAAAAGCATGAAATCAAAAGACTTGGCGAGGCTTGAATTTTTGGTTGCAGATTATAGAAGAAGCACGCTTAGGCATATGACTTCTAGCGGAATGAACGGCAATGATGTGTTATACAAAACTGGTTGCCCTGAAATTGAAGGAGTTGAGATGGTAGTTTCTTAGGCATATTTGCTGTGTTTTTGAAAATCTATTATTTATTTAGAATGTGTAATCTAAATATTAAGTTCACAGGAATATTCTGAATTTGCTGAAAAATTAAAAGAAACCGGAAATAAATCTCCAATTTACATATCATCAACAGATTTTGGATATATGGGAAAAGATACACCGATTCAATCATCTAAACGCCTGATAGCTATAACAATAGGACCTTCTGGACAGTTGAGAACAGAACGAGGAGGTACACCTTTAGGCCATCTCGGTCCTGATAGCACATTGGATGGAATACTATCAAATGAAAATACTCAAAGAATTCTTAGGGAAAAGCTCAATGGAACTGGGGGTTCAGAAAGAGACCCAAGATTAGGAATTATTCAGGGGATTTGATTTTTCCAATTATTAACTGGACTTTCGGGTTTTCTAGAACGCAAAAGCTAGTTTTTTGCTGATATGCTCAAGTTCTGCTCGAGATTTTCTTTTTGCTTGCTGAAGCAGAGTGGTGTAACATTCCGCCTTCAGATGCTCCCGC
>Ga0209211_10004921_pt1 | contig 20341 bp, 26 predicted proteins | sample RifGroA2_FD_183992 | JGI IMG/M metagenome (GOLD analysis project Ga0209211, IMG submission 183992) | Groundwater microbial communities from Rifle, Colorado, USA - Groundwater A2 (SPAdes) (version 2) | ecosystem: Environmental > Aquatic > Deep subsurface > Groundwater | place: Rifle, Colorado...
CGTTTGACTCAAATAATTTTTTAGCTAGAGGTAACAAATAGTTTTAATAATATTCGTAATCATCGAGGCTACCTGTAACAACTATAGTATCGCTTATTTTATGGACGTGACCATCTCCGAGAATGACCCCAATCAATTCTGCGAGTTCTTTCGAGATTTTCATTCTCAACATCTATATTCTCCAGTATTTAAACGACGGGGCTGTTGTCTAGAATTAGATATTTAGTGTGCTTATAAGTTTTGTTTATATGTTATTTGCATGCACGTTCAGTACCAACTTCATGCGCTTGGAAGGAAACAAATAACACGTGATGATGTAGTAGGTGTTGTAAGCTTTCTTAACAATGCTAGCGATGATGCTAACAGAAGAAGAATTTGGCAGGAAAATAAAAAGACAGCACTAATCAAACCTTCAACTCGTCAAGAAGTCTGCTACCTTTCTGCGTAATAACGTAGCAGGTGGATCCTATGGGATTGATTTCTACAAGAAGGTTTTTCTGAACTAAATTCTTCGTAACCGTATCGACAGCATTTTCGCCGCCGCCGTTGCTCTGGAGAAATTTTTTTAGATCTGGGCGTGTTATCAGCTGGTTATCCGAAACTTTCCTCAGTATCTTTTTTTCTATTGCACTTAACATAATATCACAATGTCACAATTAGGTTTTATCGCTGGTTTTTATTTAAATGTTTGTATAGTATAGTGAATCAATAAAACTGAATTAATGGTGATAAAATGAGTGTAATTGGATTCAATATAAAATCGATAAATGCCTATTTGGATGAAAAAAACCTGAAAGGAAATGTTAGCGTAAACAGTACGCCTACAATTGAATCTGTTCAAAGAAGAGACCTGACAGCGATAGGCATAGCAGATGCGATAGCAATTGATTTCAAATTTGTTACAGCCTATGATCCAAAAGCTGGCGAAATCACAATGACAGGTGAAATACTTTACCAGGTAAAAGACGCAAAGAAAGCAATTAAACAATGGAATGATGATGGTAAGGTAGATGACGAAATAATGCTTGACGTTCTTAATACCATATTCAGGAGATGTTTGGCTAAGGCAGTTGACCTTGCAGATCTCCTCAGACTCCCACCGCCATTGAGATTTCCAACCGTAACAGCTGAAAACCCTTCTGCCAAGAGTTGATATGTGAGCTATAGCTATTATGAGCTTAAAATTTAGATATCCCTGTAATATAGGTGGCCTCTTTAACCCTCACAAACGGAGGTGGAATTGAAATTATATTCTCTAACGTATATTTTTAAACTTATTTATTACAGTATACATTACGCTCACACGCCTCACAAAAGAAATTTGTTTTTAAAAATATATTTTATATAGATTATTTTGTCTCATGTATTATTTGTTATATCTAATAGAAAATATATTTTCTGTAACAGTAATATGTTGTGGTTTTGTGCCGGCTAAAAAGACACATTTATCTCTCACATAAGTAAAATGAAAAGTATTGGCGTTTATTCTGGCTCTTCTTCACCCACCGCTTCATCATTAACCTCTTCTTCAACGGCTTCATTCGTGCCTTTTTCAGCCCGTGCCATCCCTAACATAAGAAGGTCGTCAAAATCCTTGGCAATGCGCCTGGTTTTGCGAAAAAAGCTCTTTGTGGATGCCTCTGCTTTGTCGAGAAGGCGGTTAACAGTCTGTCCTGTAAGCATGTAACCCTTCACATAACTGTCTCCTGCTGGCATTTTAACGAACTCTAGCAGGCTCTAGCAGGCCAAGACTTCTCCACTTTCTAATCTCTTCGTACGTTTGGCTTTGTGATACTGTTAATATTTGCGAAATTTTCTCTATGGAAATTGGCATGCTTTCTTTTCTGTACTTTAGAAGCTCTAGGAGCAGCTTATCATGCTGTGCGCGGCTTTCTTTGCGTTTTAGGCCTAGGCGGCGCACTAAAACATGGGACAAATCATGGGGCGTTAGGGTTGCATTCGTATCAGGCGGGCTTATTCGCTGAAATACTATATCAGAAAGTTTTTTCTTAGGCATTTTTATCACCAAATTTTATTATCTCTATAAGCGCTTCTTTCAGTAATTTTGCTCCCAACTCATCTGGATAATCTCCTTCTATGATTATCTTCTTTATTCCGGCGTTTATAATCATTTTTGCGCAGGTTGTGCAGGGAGAATTTGTTGTATACATGGTTGCGTCTTTTGTTGATACTCCGTGCAAAGCTGCCTGAACTATTACATTTTCTTCTGCATGAGAACAAACGCATTTGTCAAGATGCATTCCCCTTGGGTATGTTTCCTCAGAGCCATTACATCTGTCACAGCCGCCTTCAGAGCAGTTCTTTGTTCCACGGGGTGTTCCATTGTAGCCTGTTGCAATAATTCTTTTGTCTTTTACAAGTATTGCGCCCACCTGTCGTCTTGTACAATCAGCTCGCTGGCGAACAGCATGCGCCACTCCCATAAAATATTCATCCCAATCGGGCTTTTTTCCTTCTCTTCTGTATATATCTTTGTTCATTTGGGTCACCTTTTTACTGCGATACTAAGGTCTGAAAGGGGTGGTTTTTTCTTTTGTGAGGGGTTAGACGAGTATGATAAGGGTGTTATTTTTCAACATGAACTTGTATTTTCTCTGCTTTTTACCCCTCAAAACATCATCATGATTTACCTGGAGTGGTCTGCCAAACTACCCTGATTTCAATATGTTTGATACGTAACCTTGCTCACGTACCAATAGTCTTTGTCCATAGAATATTTAACTATTTGTATCTTTGACCGCAATTATTGGTTCTGCTTGGAGCTGTTGTGTGATTTTTGACTTTTTCATGTGGGAGGTGGGAGTATTTTATTCAGAATTGAGTAGGAAAAGTTAATTGATAACTGTTATACCAAATCTGGGCCCGTCATTATTGATTCTGTAGCGGCCGCGACTGTCAAAATATTTTTTTAAGTCAACAGTTCTTACAAAAGGGCAACAAACTTCAGAAGGTACTCTATTGCCTTGAACAGGTTCTACTGAAATTGCTCGTTGAGTTGGATCATATCTCCCATTCGGAAATAATTCTTTTAGCCAATCACCAATGTAATCAGAGCTGCCGTTTCTTGGTATATCTGCTGGATTATGGGGTTTGAAAACTACTTTATAATGATTTAGAATACCACATGGTTGGACAGAAACGTCGACTTTTGGGCCATGATATTTTTTAGACATCAAAAAACTAGTTAATTAATCTATAAAAACCTTAGAAAAACGCATTACACCCTTATTTCGCATGCACTTTATTGAAGTTTTCTTGCGCCAAGGCATAATCCTTTTCCAGTGCCATGAATTTCGGAGATTTTCTTTCCAGAGGTTCTTTCATAACAGAAACTATACCATCCAGAGAGAATCCATCTGGAAATGCGTCTGTAGCGTAATCTGTGGTGCCATCAATCCATCTATCTTGGCCGTCATAACTCACAAGATCTTGACTTGTAGGTCGGATCAAATGTACATGACTAACAGAATCTAAGCCTTTGTCATTAGATTTAATATCGCAGTAGAATTTATGCAAATCCGGCGTAGCCTCTATTAAACAAGTATGAGTTGGGTATGTTCTTTCTGTTATAGTATTTCTTGTTACGTCGGTATATACAACTTGTCGTGGCTCTGGCGCGCCTTCATTTTTAGGGGCACTTGGTCCGCAAGCAGCAGCTCCCACCAATGCCAAATATACTGGAAATTTTCTGATATTCATATGCACACCACTATTGTTACTACTATATAGTAGTTTGTTTGTATATAAAGATCCCGCTTTTAGAGAAGATATCCAGAAACTGTCTTATTTCTTCTTCGGCGACAGCTTGGCGAACTTGCGCAGAACATTCTCAAAATCAGCTGCAAGGGCTACCCCGTCTGCTGTCAGCTTGACGTACTTTATGCGACCCTGTTTGTCAAACTCTACAATATCCATTTCCTTGAAAATATCAAGAAGTTTGACTGTATGTGAATAGGTACAGTCTGTATCTTTGGCGAGAACGGAGACGTATTTCGGGTTTCCGCCGATTTTTATGTTCAGCAACAGGCGTACGGGTTTTCTTCTCAAAAATAGCTCTTCCATTTCGTTTTTTGCACCCATGTTACCTAAGTAACTATACATTTCCTCCTTTATATATGTTACAGAAATATAAATATAAACTATGTAATATATTTTACTATATATTCTTTATTACATATCTTTTCCAATTTAATAAATTTAGTTATTATTTTTAAATAGTATATTTCTTAAAGAATTTTTTACAGTAAATACGTTAATCCTCACATACGTTTTTGTAGGTTAAGTGTGCTCTCGTGGGCATTTATAATAATTCGTGACAAAAGATACCTATGGAACTCACTCTCCAGCCTCTCAGAAAGCTTCTCAAAAAAGCAGGCGCAAAGCGCGTTTCGGACAAGGCAGCAGAGGAGTTAGGAAAGGTGCTGGAAGAGAAGACAAAGGCACTTCTTCTGGATGCAAAGCGGCTTTCAGAGCACGCCGGCCGCAGGACAGTCATGAAAAGAGACGTCAGGGCTGCGAGAAAGGTACTAGAGAAGTGAATAAGTAAAATCTGAGTTGTAGGTTCTCTCATTTTCTGCGTATTCTAAACCGTAATTTTCCCGTACGCCTTACTTCACTTTAAACATTTTTCCGTGTTATTAGGCAAATGCTCAACGAACTCATCAAAAAACTTTCTTCTGAATCCGGTCTTAGCGAAAGTGAAATAGTCAGCAAAATAGAGGAAAAACGCGCGGAGCTTTCTGACCTAATATCAGAAGAGGGTGCTGCTTACATTGTTGCGAAGGAACTGGGTGTTGCTATAATAAAGCAAGAGAGACTTGACATAGCCAACATAATACCAGGCATGCAGAATGTTGATGTTATTGGCAAGATAACACGCATATCACCTATACGCGAGTTTTCGACGGAAAAAGCAAAAGGTCGTGTTGCTAATGTAACAATAGCCGACACAACCAGTTCAGTTCGCATATCCCTTTGGAATGATGAAATAAATGTCATTGAAGGTATGGAAGTTGGTGAAGTTATCCGTGCGCGCGGTTATGTTAAAGAGGACAATCTTGGTAATCCTGAGTTAAGACTGGGGCGTTATGGTTCTATTGCAAAAAGTGATGAAGAGATCACAAGCGTTAAGGAGATGCGACGCAAGACTGATAGATGCAATATAAACCAGCTAACGGAGGGCGGTTATAAGGAAATCAGGGCACCGCTGCTCCAGGTATTTGAAAGTAATGTTTTTTATGAAGTATGCCCGGAATGTAGGACACGCATAAAACTGAATGAGAGTGATGAATTTGTCTGTGCTGATCATGGTACAGTAGAGCCGGATTATGGACTTGTACTCTCGGGCATAGCGGATGATGGCACAGAAAGCATACGTGTCGTCTTTTTCAATGAGAACGCTGAAAAACTTCTGGGCATGACTACGAAAGAAGTGAAGAAGTTATTTGATAGAAAAAAGAGGTTGGAAGCCATAATTTCTCTCGTGCCGCTTGGAAAAGAGTTTGTTTTTGAGGGCCGAGCAAGACGCAACCAGCTTTTCGACCGTCTGGAATTCATAGTTAGCAACGTGAAAGAAGTCGATGTTAAGCAAGAGATTGAAATAATATTAAATAATTTTAGTGAGTAATAGACGTGATAAAAATGCCAGTGTTAGGATTTTTTGTGGGCGTGGAAAGAGGTTTAGTAACTGGTGCTACGACGAATAGAGAATACGTACATCTTTTAGCTATGTATGAAAAAGCTGGTTGCGTAACTAGTGTTGGTATATCTTACAAGCTTACAGATAGTGGCAAAGAACACTTAGCAGAGTTGCGGAAACTTGCTGTTGTTCTTGTTGACGGGCTTGTAGAAGGTCATCCTGAAGAAATCGGTATGTGATAATTATGGCACGATTCAAAAAGAAAATAACACCGGAAGAAGAGATGGCCAAACTGCAGGGCGAGGCTGAAGAGAAGGAAGCCGTAGAAAAAAAAGATCCATCAGAGCTCACGCTTGAGGATTTGCCTGGTATCGGGCCTAAGGGTGCGCAAAAACTGAAGGAGGCTGGTTATACCGAGTTGATTTCTGTTGCTGCCGCATCTGCTGGTGAAATATCAGCTGCATGTGAAATCAGCGCGGCAACAGCAGAAAAAATTATTCAAGCTGCGCGCTCTCAATTGGACATGGGATTCAAAACTGCTTCTGATTTGCAGGAAAAGAGGAAGGAAGTAGGTAAAATAACTACTAGTTCTAAGTCATTGGATGATTTGCTTGGTGGCGGCGTAGAAACGCAGGCAATAACAGAGGCTTTTGGTGCTTTTGGCTCTGGAAAATCACAAATAGGATTCCAGTTGGCTGTCAATGTTCAGCTGCCAAAGGGTGAAGGCGGACTCAACGGAAGATGTATTTTCATTGACACTGAATCAACTTTTAGGCCTGAGCGTATCACGCAGCTTGCTGAAGCAAGAGGACTTGACCCAAAAAAGGTTTTGAAAAACATTTTTATCGCTAAAGCTTACAACAGCGATCATCAAATTGTTCTGGCAGAGAAAGCAAAGGAACTTGTCAAAGAGCAAAACGTAAAACTTATTATTGTTGATTCTTTGATGAGTCATTTCCGCTCTGACTACAGCGGGAGGGGCGAACTTGCTCCAAGACAGCAAAAGCTCAATAGACATATGCACGCACTGCAAAAGCTGGCAGACACCTATAATGTTGCAATTTACCTGACAAACCAGGTAATGGCGCGTCCTGATGTGATGTTTGGCGATCCTACAACGCACATAGGCGGCCATATCGTTGGGCATGCATGCTTGACCGGTGACACACTCGTACAGCTCGCAGATGGCTCAATAAAACAAATAAAAGAAGTGCAGCCAGAAGAATTCCTTTCGGCGAACTTTAGCACGATGAAAATGGAGAGCAAGCAATCGGATGCTAAATTTGTAAATCGTGACATTAAGGAAATTTATGAGATTGACACCGGCAGCAGGATAAAAGCGTCGCCGCTTCACAAATTCTTCAGACTGAATAATTTTGAAATAGAAGAAGTCGAAACGCAAGATTTGAAAGAAGGTGATCACATCTTGCAGGCAGGACAGATACTTGCAAATGGTTCTTTGCAACAATTGCCTGAAGTAGAAATGGAGGAATTTGTGACTATTTCATCGGAAGGTGCAGAACTAATTAGGAGTACTTTGCGGGAGAATAAAATAAGAATGAAAGATGTGTGCGGACAGATAGGAATAGCTTACATGCAATTCAGACGTGTATTAAATCAGGGTTACGCTACAAATGCCGCCACAATCGGCAAATTAATTGATTTCGGCGTTTCAGAAGATCTGCTGGATTTTATAGAACCATATGAATCATATAAACACAGACATATCAGCATGCCAACTCAATTTAATGAAGGTGTTTCTCAGGCATTTGGATATTTCATTGGCGACGGAAACTTAGAAAAAAGATCGCTAAGGTTTACCGACGAGAGAAAAGAAGTTCTTGACCATTACGCTGGCGACGGAAACTTAGAAAAAAGATCGCTAAGGTTTACAGACGAGAGAAAAGAAGTTCTTGACCATTACGCTGACATAATGGAAAGTCTTTTCGGAATACGAGGTAAAATAACTCCTGTGAAGAGTAAAAAGTGCTTCAGATTAAACATTAATTCTATTCATGCTAGACGACTTTTTGGAAAAGTAAAGGAAAATTACATTGAATTTGTATCCAAATCTTCAAATGAGGTGGTTGCGTCATTCATACGAGGCTTTGTTGATGCAGAAGGCTATGTCAGCAAAGAAAGACCAAGAATAACAATAGCGCAGAAAAATGTAGAAATAATAAAACAGATGCAGATGCTTCTGTTAAGATTCAGGATAAAATCCACGATCCGGAACGGTCGCAGAGCGTATCATCTGACCATAGACGGAAGGAATATAGTAAAATTCAAAGAAGAAATAGGATTAACTGCTAAAGACAAGGCACTTCTTTTAGAGAAATGGACAGAGCACTGTGAACAAACTCGTACAAGAGAACTTTATCCTATAGATAGGAGGCTTATCTGGAATATGCTTTCTGACGCCAGTTTAGAGCCTTCAAAATTCATGAAGTCGCGACCTGCTTCGTATAAGCATATCCACAAGAATGAGCTAAGGGGTGTGGCAGATGCCTTAATGAACACGAAATACAAAGAAAAGGCACAATTCATGCTGAACCTGATAAACGGAGATGTGTGGATAGAGAAGATAAAGAAAATCATAAAAATGTCGAATAGCGAGCCGCTATACGATATAAGCGTGCCTGAGAATCATAATTACATCGCTAATGGGTTTATTGTACATAACAGTACGTATAGATTATACTTGAGACGTAGCAAGGCAAACACGCGTATTGCACGCTTGATAGACAGCCCTAACCTGCCTGAGGGTGAGGCGGTTTTCACGCTAACAGAAAAAGGCGTGAGTGATTAAGTAAAACTGCTTATTATTTTCTTACGTGAAATTTCTTGTCCAGTTCTGCAAGCGTGTCGCGCATTGCCGTATAGGAAAGCTCCTCGGTTGTTGCCATAGCTGCACCGAACCATCCCTGTTCGCGCATGAATATGGATTTCTTCTGAGCTTTTTTTCTTATGGCATCCCACATAGGATCTGCAAACAAATCTACCGGGCCTGTAAGTTTTCCGTTTTTCATGCTGAAGCCCGCTGCGCATACGATTGGGTTGCACATATCGCTTGACGCAGGGCTGTTGAGAGTGACGGGCATTAGCGCCATTATATGACTGCCGCGGGCGTCGCCTGTCACAAATGGCGCAATTCTGAATGGTGCGCATAATTCTTCTGTGGCTGGAAAATTCTTCTGCGCCCTTACAAGTGCTATAGGATCGTCTTTGCCAACATATTTTCCAGCTATATTGTGCAGGCGGCTCGTGCTATTCTTTAGAACATGTTCTCCTTCGCGAGAACAAACTCCTTCAACTACAAATCTGTTTTCGTCACGCAGAAGCGTAGCCAGATCAAGTCTTTCCTCTGGCACCGAAAGCTCGACAACTTTGTCACCTTCTGTATAATTTACATCCATTACTGTGTACATGAACCCTTTTTTTACTGCTGGGCTCAAAATCAGGCCGGGTGTAAATGATTCGTCACAAAACATCTTGTAAAACATAAAATTATAGGCGCCTGGTCCGGTCTTGTCTGCTGCAAACATTATAAACGGCTCTGACTCGCGTTCCTCAAAGGTCATCTCTGCATAACCCGGCCCCATTCCGTGCACATTTCCAGTAAACGCATCCTTCAGTAAATCCTGGCCTGCACCATAAAGTCCTTCAGCCTTTGCCATTTTTGTTCCTTCCTGAAATGCATTCCAGGCAAGACCATGTATCTGTTCGTTGTTTTCACCGTGTGTATGCGTCATCAAAATATGAATGTCATCGCCACAATGACCAACATAGGCATCTATAATTTTGTTACCTTTCTCCCGGAAAATAAAGTCCCTTACGGTTTTCAGCACAGCTGCGCTTGGCTGTGTATGTCCTGCTATGCTTCCTATGTCAGCTTTTATTGCGGATAATGTTATTTTCACTGAATCACCAATTAGATTTATAATAATAGTTCTTATTTCTAAGGAGTATGAAGCTTTAATATAGAATGTAATGTGTTCTTCACACTTTCTTATGTGAGATATAGGTACGTCTAATCAGTTTGAAAAAAGAATCAAGCTATTTCTTTTTCGCTTATGATGACGAAGTCGCCAACACTCTTTACGGACGAAAATGGTATAAGGAGACGGTTGTTTTCATCCTTTTCAAGCGTCAGGTCGCCTGTGTGCTTTGTAGGCTCGACAAGAACCAGATTCAATAATTCGCCACTTTCTGATACGAAATTAATATCACCAATGACTCCGAATTTTCTTCCGGTCTCTTCTGAGACAATTACTTTTCCCAACAGGTCTCTTCCACGGCTTTGCATTAAATCACCTCAATACATATTAGCTAATCTTATACTTATGGGAGCATGTATAAATAATTTTTCTGACGTAAAGCACAATTACGAAGGAATTACATGTGTTTGTGTGATTTTCTTTTGTGAGTGATAATGGCTAAAAACGCTTTGTGTGTCACTATGCTTTAACGACTATATTTCTTATCGACGGCACGAGCTGGTATACAAAAGCTCTCTCCTCACGCACGCGCTCTACCAGACCTTCTTCCATCAGACGCTTTAGAATATTGTTCATCGACCTGACAGCGTGCTGGCGTGACTTGTATTTTTCCAGATTTAGGTTATTTGCTATCTGGCCTGGTGTCATGGGCTTTACAAGCATTTCCACAATTTCACGCTGAGTAGGACTTAATTCATCTAAGAATCGTAACGATACTTTTAGCTCTTCTTTTGGAATTTCATTAACCAGAAGTTCTTTTGTGAGAGGTCTTCCTGTTTTCATGGATTCGTTAATTGCATCGTTGCAGAATTTTATTATCTCGCGTGGGAACCCGCCAGAACGATCGTAAATTACATCGATCAAATTATTTAATTCGTCACCTGCTCCGCCGGCATTTCTTATGCGCTTTTTAATCATCTGTTCGGTTTCTTCTTTTGTGAGAGATACAAGCTCTATTTTTGCCATGATTCTTTTGCGAAGCGTTTCGAGTTTTGAAAGATGGTCTTCAAAAACAGGCAACCCTGCTATTACTATTGACATGTTTTCAACCTGATCACTTAGCACGCGAAGCCACTCAAGCACATCCATATTGGACTCATGGGCCTCATCATATAGCACAACTAAGTGCTTTGAACGCAGTCTTTTATTCAGGAAATTCGGTATTTGATAGATGTTTTTTATGCGCCTTCTCCAGAATCTCGGGTATTTTTCATTGAATATGTCAACGAACTCCTCTGGTTTTTTAGGCGGTTTTCCAATAAAAAGGAAATCATAGTTATGATCTACGCTTTCTGACAGCCATTCTAACAGTGTTGTCTTCCCTGAACCAGTCGGGCCTACCAGAAGTATGACTTTATGCCTCTCTTGAATAAGTCGTATAAGGTCTGCTGACTGATATTTGTAACCTACAAACAGTTCTGGCAATATATTGAGTATAAATGGATTTTTTGACCACTTTATGGCTTTGAACCACTCATTTGGATCATTACTCGGTTTAAATTGCGGTTCCTGGTCGATTTGTGGCTCTTCTTTAATCGGTTCTTGTATCGTTGGGCGCTGTTTTGGGGCCTGATTGGGCTGGCCTTCAGACAAACTCACGTCTATTTCATCGTTCATATGTATCCTTAGCCATATAAGTATAAATGTTTATGTGTGCTGAACTTCACAGGTCTTCACGTAAAAATTTGTCTTGTTCACAAAAAAATATCATATATTCACCAACTTCATCAACATATTCACAAGAATGATCTTTTTTTACCTTATTTCACAGTGAATTCACGTGAAATTTCACCGTTTTTGCGTGAACTACGTGAAGGGTTTGTGAAGGTTTTATGAAGGGTTTGTGAAGGGTTTTCCTTGTTTTTGTCATAGTAGACCCCAAAATGTGAGTTTTGTTGTTTTCGCTTCTATGGGGTACCTGTGTTTTGTGAGACATTAAAATGATCTTCACGTGTATTCACGTAGATATTCACAGTTTTTGATGAAGTTCACATGAACTTCACGAGATCTTCACGCGTTGCTTGTTTTTTGGTGAGGCGTTCATATAAGTTCGTGAGACGGAGTTAGACTTGGATGCACGCAATTACCCGGTTTTAAATTTCTTCTTATTGGCTAAAAATCAATAAATAGTCTTATTAGACTGGATAAGTCAATAAATAGTCTTAAAAAATTAATATGTTACTCTACTTTTCCCATTAAACGCAAAAGCTTCATGATCTGGCGCAAGTCGCGGCCCTCACGAAGTTTCTCAAGAACAAAGGGCTTTAGCCGGACCACACGCAGCAATGGCTTGCCTGTTCCAATGCTGGCATCTTCTATAAGATTTGTCAATACTGTCTCAAGGTAATGGGCAACCGTGGATGGCGAATAACCTGTCTCTTTTGCTATGCGGCGCAGCCATATTCCATCCGGATTAGCTGCCAGGAACGTCACTATTTTTCCTATTTTCTTCTCGTCAAATCCTCTTTTTCTTCCCATTGTTCCACGGTGAAAATAAATTGGACAGTTGTCCATATAAAGGTTTTCTGTGCCTGCTGGCGCCATAAGTTCATAATTTTCGTACATGTGGAGTTTTGCTCTAACATCACTCATTTGTAGTATATCTCATCTTTTTAATAGAATTCATAGGAAGAGGATTGGATCCAGATGAACATATTTCAATTCCATGCTATGTTCATCTTAGATATTCAAAAATTACACTGTTTTAGACTGAATTTGCTTAAATTTTCTTATCCACAAAACTTATCTATGCGGTGCTTCATTGCTGTTGATATCGAACCTCAACTGAAACATAGTGTGGAGAAGCTTCAAGCTGAGCTTCGTGGCCTTGACAACAAGCTTGTCGAGCCAGAAAATCTCCACTTTACAATGAAATTTCTCGGTGAAGTCAATGAAGCTACCGTGAACAAGGTGAAAACCATACTTAAAGGAGTTGTGAGCAGGCATAAACCTTTTTCAGTGACTTTGAAAGGTGTTGGTGTCTTTCCCAGCGAAAAATTCGTACGCGTCGTATGGGTTGGCGGCGAAGAACTAACCTCCATGCAGGAGGACATTAATGCCCGCCTAGCAGCACTATTCAAAAAAGAGAAGCCTTCGCCTCATCTGACAATAGCGCGTGTAAGGTCACAGAAGTACCTGTCAAAAATTGTTGATTTTATAAAAGTCCACAAGAATGAAGAAATAGGCACAATGCACATCAGCGAGTTAAAACTCAAGAAATCTGTTCTTACACGAGAGGGGGCTGTATATGAGGACGTGGCTGTGTTCAAATTGGTGAATAAATGATCAGTGATCAGAAACTCGGAAAACTGGCTCTTTTGATAGCTATTGTTGGCATAATAATGATATACATCTCTACATTACTTCTTGGATCCGCAGAAATGAAAATAGGTAATATAACAAGTCGAGATGTAGGTAAAAACGTTCTCGTCAATGGTACGATAACATCCTACAATGTAAACAATGGCAATATTTTCATCAGACTCTCGGATGACACCGGTAATATGACAGTCGTAATGTTCGAGCGTACGTCAAAACGTCAAATGGCCAGAAATTAAATAACGGTGATATTATTTTAGTTGAGGGCCAGGTAAACGTTTATAAAAGTGAACTCGAAATAATAGCTAAATCAATCTCTAAAGAGCTTTCCTAATAGTGATAAATATATGGAAATTATAATTCTTGCAGGCGGCCAGGCAAAACGGCTCAGGCCGATTACAGATGGCATGCCAAAATGTATGGTGCCTATAAATGGCAAGCCTACACTACAGTACCATCTGAATTTTCTCAGCAAATACAAAGTAATAGATAAAATAGTGCTTGCCTGCGGATACAAATGGGAAAACATAAAGGACCACTATGGTAACAAGTTTATTTATTCTGTGGAAGATGAGCCACTTGGCACCGGCGGGGCTGTCAGGCGCGCGCTCGACCACATAGAAGGTGATGAGTTTCTAGTTCTCAATGCTGACGACATCAACAATGTTGACATAAACGAACTCATAAACACAGGCAGCAATGCAACTGTCGTATGTCGGTTCAAGTCACAGTTTGGTATTGTAGATGTGGAAAATGGTATGATAAAACAGTTCAGGGAAAAACCGCTGCTTCCTTACTGGGCTAACATGGGCATGCACATTTTAAATAAAAAAATAAAGTTTCCTGAGATAGGTAGTTTGGAACAGGATGTGCTCCCTAAGCTTGCGGCTAGCGGACAACTGAAGGCTTTCCAACACACGGGCTACTGGGTGACAATAAATACAATGAAGGAGCTGGAAGAAGCTGGAGACATGCTCGGAAAACTGGATCTCTAGGGCTTGATTTCTGTAAGTAACTTTTTAACGTGTTTTTCTATCTGTTTTCTGCCTTTTCTTATGCAACTTATGTCCCCAGCATGGCAGTCTTTTACAGACCAGAAATCAGCATTCTTCGAAATACTTACGCCGGGGAAAACTATTATTCTAGAAGCCTTATCTAACATTTGTTTAGTTACCTTTTGCGGTTTTCTCATGTTCATTTTTATGTCAAGCTCTCTAAGAACTATTGGTGTTGCCCTGTCGTTATACCTCTGGTATTGTATCCCGGCGCTTCTTGCAACAAAATCTTTTGGTGCGTTCTTATTGAAAATTTCTTCTGCTATCCTGCTCCTAAACCTGTTTCCGCGGCAAACGAATAGAATGGTCTTCTTTTTCATAATAACCTTCCCTATTTCTTGCTTTTCATGATTTCTTCTTTCAGTGTCGAGGAAAATTTTTTCTTCAATGTTTTCAGTGTTTTTTCGTCTTCTGCTTCTACTGACAGACGTATAAGCGGTGTTGTATTTGACGCACGGATAAGTACCCAACCCTCAGGGAAATCTACGCGTACGCCATCCATGGTGGTAACATTTTTATATTTTCTCCTAAATTTTTGTGTGAGGTTGTTAATGATAATGAACTTCTTCTCATCACTACATTCAAGGTTCACACGTTCGAATGGGTATGTTTTTATCATGTCAATAATTTCTGACAGCTTTTTGTTCTGCTTGGATAAAACTGCTGCTGCGTATATGCTTACCATAAGAGAATCGTCAATGGGTGCCATGTAGGGAAGTGTATAATGGCCGCTTACCTCCATACCAAAACATGCCTTATTGTCTGAAACCGCTTGCATAAGAAAAGTATGACCTACTGGCACCCGTATGATTTTTTTGCCGATTTTCTTGGCTATGTCGTCTATTAGACGGGTACATTCCACGTTGGCAACTATCGGGCCTTTTTCACTAACAGCGCCTAGCAACACAAGATAGGATGACTGTTCAGGTGTAAGCTTTCTTCCCAAGTTATCCACGAGTAACATCCTATCGCCGTCACCATCATAGGCTATTCCCATATCTGCATTTTTGGACCGTTTTCTTAACTCTTTCAATTCGTCTTCTGATGGTTCTGGGTCCCTGTTTGGGAATGTTCCATCAAGTTTTTCATAGATTGCCTCAACATCAAACCCCGAATCAGAAAAAAGTTGTTTTGCAACTACGCCTGCCATCCCATTCCCACAGTCCAATACCACACGTATTTTTTTACTGATCTTTATCTTTCCGCGCACGTAGCTTCTGTAGTTATCGATCAACTTCGTAACATTTTCCTGTACTACTTCAGGCCGACCCTTTACCCTGATTGTTGAAAATAACTGACCGATTTTCTTGTTTTCTTTCTCACCGAATCCTATACCATTTTTATGGAAGAACTTGACACCATTCCACTCCTTTGGCATGTGTGAAGCTGTTATGTAGGCATAATCATGCTTGCCCATGGCATGGAGCATGCCGACGCCCAGCGGCACGCAACCGCAGTCAATAATTTTTTTGTTACACCCATCGATAAAAGCCTTTTTTAGCGATGAGCTTGAAATGCGCATGTCGTTCGCCACGACTATTGTTTCCGTAGACATGGAAGAAAATGCTGCGCCTATGCGTTTCATTATATTCTCGTCTATGTCTTTTCCATATATCCCGCGGACATCATAGCTTCTGAATATGCTCATAATTATCATTAGACATTTGCAATGGAATAAATGCTTATTGGTTCTTCTCTCAAAACATAGCTTTAATAGTATGGTTGTCAAAATTTGTAAGAATGCATTGGAAGCTTTTATGAATTTATAGATACGTATGCGCCGAACGCTTACCATATGCATCAGCTTAGTGAAGTGATTTTATGAATGATATTGCTGAGAAAGTCGTTTCTATGGCTTCTGGTTGTGAATATGCAGATGTGCGAATAGAAAACGTCACAGGAGACAGCATCATATTAAAGAACGGCGATCCGATAACGGTCGGGGTTACACGTAACACCGGTATGTGCGTGCGTGTCGTAGTAAAAGGTTCTCTTGGCATTTCCTTTACAAATGATTTCTCCAATAAAGCTATGAAAGAGGCTGTTGATCGTGCTATTAAACTTGCAAAATCTTCAGCGAAAATTGTAAAAAATCCACTGCGCATGTCTAAGGAGACTCCGGTAAAAGATAAGTTTTACGTAAGTGAAGAGAAAAAACTTTCTAATGTGACTATAGAGGAAAAGATGGAAGAGTTGGTTTTTCTTGACAAAGTCCTTGTTTCTACAAATCTTAACTTTCCTACTAGATTCTTTGATCTGTCGACCGAATGTCGTGAAAAATATTATTGCAACTCTGAAGGTTCTAGAATATATTCTTACGTGCCAAGGGTCAGTCTTTTCTGTCTGGTAGCTGTAAAATCCACGGACGTTGAACAAAGAATGGAACACTTTGGAAACACTGGTGGATGGGAATTCTTTAGAAAATGGGATCTTGACAACAAACTTGTTGAGGAAGCAAAAATACTTGCAAAGATACCTAGCATGCCTTCGATGAAAAAGGAGAGGATGAACATTGTCCTATCTCCTGAATTAGTAGGTATAGCATCTCATGAAAGTTGTGGCCATCCGTATGAAGCTGACAGGATTCTGGGGCGGGAGGCAGCAAATGCCGGCGGCTCGTTTGTGACAAAGAAAAGTATTGGCACGCGTATAGGAAGTAATATCGTAAACCTCGTAGATGATCCAACAGTCAAAAACTCCTTTGGCTTTTATCTCTATGATGATGAGGGCGTGAAAGCCCGCAAACGCTATCTCATTAAAAATGGTATGATAAACGAGCTTCTGCAAAACAGGGAGACAGCTGCGGAATTTGGAACAAAGAGCAATGCTTCTTCGCGCGCCAACAGCTGGGCTGCAGAGCCGATAGTAAGAATGGCAAATACTTTTGTTGAACCTGGTGATCATACGTTTGATGAAATTATTGATGTCAAAAAGGGTGTTTATATTAAATCTTACATGGAATGGAACATCGATGACAAGCGCTTCAACCAAAGATATGTTGGTTTAGAAGCGTATGAAATAAAAAACGGCTCGCTCGAAGGTCTTGTAAAAAGGCCTGCTCTGGAAATAACAACGCCGGCGTTCTGGTCTGCAGTTGATGCGGTCGGAAAAGATTTTGAACTTACTGTAGGCAATTGCGGCAAGGGCGAACCGATGCAAGGCATTCCTGTCGGATTTGGCGGACCTCACATTCGCCTTCGAAATGTAATGTTGGGATAAAACATGAATCTAGTCTCCTTCGCAACGAAAAATGGTGCTGATGATGTAGCAATAGAAACCATTAAACAAAAATCATCACAAATAAAATTCGCCAATGGCTCTGTTAGCGTCGGTCAAAACTGGCTTGTAACGCGTCATAATGTTTTTGTCTCTGTCAAAAACGCCACTGCTTCCTCAACGTTCCGCGGTCTGACGGAAGAACAACTGGCTGATGCTGTCAAGTCACTTATCCTTGCTGCCAAAAAATCCAAACCTAGCAATGAATATTCCGGGCTTGCAAAAGGCCCCTTTAAGTACAAAAAGGTGAATGCAATTTACGATAAGAATGTTGATGCTTATGATTCGGCTGACGCAGTAAAAACATCGCTTGATGCTGCAGGTGAAAATAGCAAAACTTCGGCCGGATTCTTCTACAAAGAACTTTCTGAAAGGTGTGTCGAGACGTCCTGCGGCATCGACGCAGAGGAAAAAATCACCAAGCTACAGCTTTCAATACGTGCATTTAATGAACAGAACGAATCTGGTCATGCGGTTTCGTGCAGCTGTATGGTAAAAGGTTTTGATCCGGAAAACGCAGGTCGTCGGGCTGGTGAAACTGCAAAAATGGCAAAAAATCCTGTTAATGGAACCCCAGGAAAATATAATGTTGTATTTGCACCCATGGCAATAGGAAATCTTTTATCAAGAGTAGGGGAATTCTCAACAACATTTAACATAGACTCTGGCTTTTCCTGTTTTGGTGGCAAAGTCGGAAAACAGATTGCCAATAAGATTGTAAACATAACCGACAACGGCCGCCTCCAGAACGGCTTCAACTCTTCCCACTTTGACGATGAGGGTGTGCCGACAAAAATAACCAATGTCATTAAAAACGGTGTACTGAAAACTTATCTTCACAATACATCTTCTGCAAAAAAGCACAGAACAAAAACAACAGCAAATGCTGGAATAATAGCACAACGCTATAATAATCTTATACTTGAACCTGGCAAGATAACAATGGAAAAATTATTAGCAGGTGTTGATAACGGCCTTTACGTTACAAATGTATGGTATACCAGGTTTCAAAGTTACTACACTGGTGTCTTTTCCACAATACCAAGGGACGGAATTTTTGTCATCAAAAATGGCTCCATTGTAGGGTCTGTAAATAACATAAGAATAACAGAAAATCTGATGGACATGCTCAAGAATATTTCTAATATTTCAAACATAACCGAATGCGTCCAGTGGTGGGAAGAAATCAGCCCACCGGTTTATACCCCGTATGTTCTTATTAAAGACGTTAATGTAACACTTCCAACCATGTAAGGTGTTTTGTCTGTAATTTATTCAGGCAGTGCTACACGTATTTCTTTGCGCGATAGTTCAGTCATCTAACATTTGTGGTTTTTCTGTTCTGTCTTTTTTTAGATAAACAATGTCGCCGCATGCATCGCACTGTGCCTCAAAAAATTTTACCGTTTCCATGTTCATCTTCATTTCTCTGCCGCAGCATTTCGGTAATTTTTCCATTTTTAACACCTCGCCTCTCTCTGATTCCCTGGAGCTTTTGCATAATTAAAAATCAATATATATTTTTCCCAAGGCAGCTGAAAGGTCCACTGGTTCGCTGAGAAACAGCTTCATCCCCGCATCAAATTGTTAGGCACTTTGTTGTGATGCGAGTTGAAAGATAGATCATGCTATTAAAATTAGATATAACCCGCGAATCCGTTATTATTTGCATGATCTCACTATTATCTTAGTGCACGCCATTCCTTAAATAGACTTCGCCTCTGTAAAAAATATTTATTCATTGCCTTCTGGTGGCATGTTTTCCATTACAATTAACTTAACTATGCCTCCGTCGACGCGTTCTTTGAAGCCCATTCCCGCAACAACAGATATGGCGCGCTTTCTAGCGATGTCTACAAGGGATTGTGTTATCTTTCCGTCCAGCACTATTGCATAAACATTGTTAAAGTCATTTATCATTTCTGCAAGTTCTGGGATAGGGATTTTGCTTACGACCTGTTTTTGCTTGTCAACAAGGTAGGCTGCACGCGTACCAACCAAATCTTCCAGAAGCCTGTTAAAAAACTCTGTTGTTTCTGAATCTATTTCCTCTGCTTCCGGAATTTCCTCAAATTTTGATTCTGGCTTTTTATCAACTACCTGATTAATGGGTATTTTTTCACGCAGGGCCTTGAATATTTCTTTTTTTGTCAGCTCCTCAACTTCTTTTCCTTCTTCAGCGCGTGCTACAAAATCTATGTCTGCCATACCAAGAAGTTTTTTCAGGTCCAGATCGCCGCCGCGGTCGCCATCAAGGAATGCTGTGATTATTTTCTTTTTTGCCAGCTCGATAACTGCTGGGGGTATTTTACTGCCTTCTATGGCAACTACATTTCTTATGCCATTTTTCAAAAGGTTTATTACGTCAGCCCGGCCCTCGACAATTATTATCTCGTCGCTTGTCTCTATATCAGGTCCGCAAGCCAGCCCATTGTAATTCCCGACTTCCCATGTCCTTACAGCCTCTTTTATCATGTCTGCCATGCGTTGCGAACTTGGCAGGCCTGTGCTGTCCATCATAGCGTGCAGTATTTCTTTGGCCCTATCAATTACATAACGACGCTTCTGGCTTCGCACGTCCTCCACTTTTACAACTTCAACTTCTGCGTCGCAAGGACCAACCTTATCTATTGTCTCAAGTGACGCTGCGATCAGGGCTGTTTCGCTTATGTCAAGCGAGGAAGGAATTATAACTTCTGCAAAGGATTTTCCCTTGTTTGTCTTCACGTTAACCTCTATGCGGCCTATGCGGCCTGTCTGCTGCAGGTCGCGCAGGTCAAGTTCATTGCCGAGCAAGCCTTCGGTCTGCCCGAATATGGCGCCTATTACATCAGGGCGCTCGACAACTCCTTTAGCCTGCATTCTTGCGTAAACCATGTATTTTGCGAAATTCTGAGCCAACTTGGCCATAATTACCACCTCTCCTCTATAGCGCTTTCGCGCGTCGTATTTTGTTAGAGGAAGAACTAGCTATGCACACCTGTTACATTCTTTACAAATAAGTATGAAAGCATAATTCTCCCTTAATACTATTA